>Ga0255089_1000026_pt1 | contig 99126 bp, 79 predicted proteins | sample Colum_Miss_RepC__2_FD_188468 | JGI IMG/M metagenome (GOLD analysis project Ga0255089, IMG submission 188468) | Freshwater microbial communities from Columbia River, Oregon, United States - Colum_Miss_RepC_8d | ecosystem: Environmental > Aquatic > Freshwater > River | place: USA: Oregon... | reverse complement strand
CACCCCCCCAGGAGCTCCATCATCACCGCCCCCGTCGCCATTCACTGGTTCCGCCAGGACCTTCGCCTCGCCGACAATCCCGCCCTGCATGCCGCCGCGCTGTCGGGAGAGGTGCTGCCGGTCTACATTCTGGATGACCTCCACAGCGGCGAGTGGGCCATGGGAGGCGCGAGCCGCTGGTGGCTGCACTACTCGCTGACGCGACTGAACGCCAGCCTCGGCGGTCGCCTGCTGGTGCTGCGCGGCGACCCACTGCAACTGCTGCCGGCCCTTGTGCAGCAGAGCAAAGCGACTGCCGTGCACTGGAACCGTTGCTACGAGCCCTGGCGCATCGCCCGCGACAAGAAGCTCAAGGAGCTGCTGCTGGCACAGGGCAGCGCCGTGCACAGCCACAACGGCTCGCTGTTGTGGGAGCCCTGGCAGGTGCTCAAGAGCGACGGCACGCCTTACCAGGTCTTCACCCCCTTCTACCGCCGCGGCTGTCTGCCCGCCACGGCGCCGCGCATGCCTTTGCCTGCGCCTGCCGCGCTGCAGCTGCACGCCATGCCGGGAGCAGGTCAGGCAGGCATAGACGCCCTGGCCCTGCTGCCCCGCATCGCCTGGGACGCCACCATGAACACAACCTGGCAGGTGGGCGAGAAGGTCGCGACCGCCCGGCTGGAGGAATTTCTGTCCGCTGGACTGAACGGCTACAAGGAAGGGCGCAACTTCCCGCAACGCCCGAATGTCTCGCGCCTGTCACCACATCTTCACTATGGCGAGCTGTCGCCGAACCAGGTGTGGTACGAGGCTCAGCGCCAGGGACTGGAACAGGGCGTGGAGGCCGATCTGGACTGCTTCCAGTCCGAACTGGGCTGGCGGGAATTCTCCTATTCACTGCTCTATCACAAGCCCACTCTCAGCCGCCTGCCGCTGCAGAGCAAGTTCGAACGTTTCCCCTGGCTGGACGAGCCTGCCCTGTTGCGCGCCTGGCAACACGGCCAGACGGGTTACCCGCTGGTGGACGCCGGCATGCGCGAGCTGTGGCAGACGGGCTACATGCACAACCGCGTGCGCATGGTGGTGGGTTCGTTCCTGGTGAAGAATCTGCTGACCCACTGGCACCGGGGCGAGGAATGGTTCTGGGATTGTCTGGTGGATGCCGACCTGGCGGCCAACAGCGCCAGCTGGCAGTGGATTGCGGGCTGCGGGGCCGATGCGGCGCCCTACTTCCGCGTTTTCAATCCGGTAACGCAGAGCGAGCGCTTCGACCCCGAGGGCGTGTATATCCGCCGCTACGTTCCAGAACTGGCGAGACTGCCGGACAAGTATCTGCACGATCCGGCTGCAGCGCCGGCCAGTGTGCTGAGTGCTGCGGGCGTGACCCTGGGTCTGCATTACCCGCATCCGGTGGTGGATCTGAAGGTGTCGCGGGAACGTGCGCTGGCCGCTTTCAAGGAGTTGTGACAGCGGACGGCTGCAAGGCTCTACAGGTCCTGCAGCCCCTTGCCCGCCAGCTCCACGGCCCGGAAGATGGCCCGCGCCTTGTTGATGGTTTCTTCCCATTCCAGACGCGGCACGGAATCGGCCACGACGCCAGCCCCGGCCTGCACGAACAGACGCTCATTCTTGATCACGGCCGTGCGGATGGCGATGGCCATGTCCATGTTGCCGTTCCAGCCCAGATAGCCCATGGCGCCCCCATAGATGCCGCGTTTGACCGGCTCCAGCTCGTCGATGATCTCCATGGCCCGCACCTTCGGCGCACCGCTGAGCGTGCCGACCGGCAGGGTGGCCTTGAGCACATCAAGTGCCGTCTTGTCGGCGCGCATTTCACTCTCGACGATGGAAGCGATGTGCATCACGTGAGAGTAGCGCTCCACAAACATCTTGCGCGGCACGGTGACGCTGCCGGTCTCGGACACGCGGCCCGAGTCATTGCGGCTCAGGTCGATCAGCATCAGGTGCTCGGCAATCTCCTTGGCATCGGCCAGCAGTTCCTGCTCCAGTGCCACATCTTCCTCTTCCGTCTTGCCACGCTTGCGGGTGCCGGCCAGCGGGCGCACGGTGATCTTGCGGTCTTCCACCCGTGCCAGAATTTCCGGCGACGCGCTGACGATGTGATGATCGCCCATGTTGAAGAACACCATGTAAGGTGAAGGGTTCGTGTAGCGCAACGCGCGGTAGACATTCATCGGGTCGCCTGCGTAGGGTACCGACATGCGCTGGGCAATCACGACCTGCATGACATCGCCAGCGAGAATATAATCCTTGATGCGCTCGACGGCGTTCTCGAAATCCGGCTGCTGGAAGCGGCAGGCGAAGTCAGACTCCTGCACCATTCGCACCGGCGACTGCAGCGGCAGCGGCACTTCCCGGGCCAGGCCCTTTTCGAGTGCGTCAAGGCGCTTCTGGGCATCAGCAAATGCCTCGGGATCTGCCGGGTCGGCATTGACGATCAGCGACAAGGTGCCGCGCAGATTGTCGAACACCACCACTTCCTCAGACACCATTAGCAGAATGTCGGGCGTGCCGATGTCATCCTCTCCCGGCGCCGCGCCCAGGCTCGGCTCGACATACCGCACGGTGTCGTAGGCAAAGTAACCGACCAGTCCACCACAGAAACGCTGCGCGCCCTGCAGAGGCGCCACTTTGTAGCGCGACTTGAAATCCGCGATGAACACGAAAGGGTCGTCGCACTCCAGACTCTCGACCACCTGTCCGTCCGTCTCCACGGTGATCTTCTGCCCGACCACGCGCAGCACGGTGCGGCATGGCAGGCCGATGATGGAATACCGCCCCCACTTCTCGCCGCCCTGCACGGACTCGAAGAAATAGGTATGCAGGCCGCGCCCCAGCTTCAGATAGGTGCTGAGCGGAGTCTCGAGATCGGCGAGCACCTGCCGGACCAGAGGAATGCGGTTGTAGCCCTGCGCGGCAAGCGCGGCGAATTCTTGTAATGTCATGACGTTGTGCACTGCTTCAGTGGTTGATGGGGGCGTGGCCGAGTTCGGTACGCATGGCGGCAATGGTGGCAGCATAGTCATCGGTATTGAAGATGGCAGAGCCAGCCACGAACATGTCGGCACCCGCGCGGGCAATCTCCCCGATGTTCTTCACGGTCACCCCTCCGTCCACTTCCAGGCGGATCGGGTAGTGACTGTCGTCAATCAGCTTGCGCACCTGGGCCAGCTTCTTCAGGGTCGAGGGGATGAACTTCTGCCCACCGAAACCGGGGTTCACCGACATCAGCAAAATCACGTCCAGCTTGTCCATAAGATACTGCAGGCAGTCCAGGGAGCTGGCGGGATTGAACACCAGCCCGGCCTGACAGCCCAGATCACGGATCAGTTGCAGGGAGCGGTCGACGTGATTCGTGGCCTCGGGGTGAAACGTGATGATGCTGGCGCCGGCCTTGGCAAAGTCCTGAATCATCTGGTCCACCGGAGACACCATGAGGTGCACGTCGATGGGCGCCTTCACACCGTAATCGCGCAAGGCCTTGCACACCATGGGCCCGATGGTGAGGTTGGGGACGTAGTGATTGTCCATCACATCGAAGTGGATGACATCGGCGCCGGCGGCGAGTACGGCGTCCACTTCTTCTCCGAGACGCGCGAAATCAGCGGACAGAATCGAGGGAGCAAGCAGGTATTTCATCATGGGACAGACCTGTCGGAAGGCAATTTTGGGGGGCATTTTACAGGGAAAGAGGCGCTCTGCATGTAAATGTTTGGGGGGCCATGGGCCGCTTGCGGTGCACGCTGGTATCCGGTCGTCAGGGCGGGGGCGGGGTTTTGGACACGCCACAAGTACGTCCCTGTAGGCTCGGCGCCCGCCTTCCCTGGCGGGCGACGGTCCAAAACCCCGCCCCCGCCCTGACGACCTGGTGCAGTGGTGCGTCCGCGAGCGGCCCATGGCGCTGGGGGTTCGCGGTGGCGCTGCGCCCACCTTTCCACTTTGCCCTGCAGGAACTGAATGCGTTGCGATGATGGTGCGAGGTCAGTGGCTGGGGTGGGGCCGCGCTGGACCGTCGCCCGCCAGGCCGGTTTTTGCTCCTGCAAAACCGGCACTTCCGCCATCCATGGCGGTCGGATGGCGGGCGCCGAGCCTACAGGGACGTACTCGCGGCGTGTCCAGCGCGGCCCCACCCCAACCACTGACCCCTCTACGACCGCAACAACGCATCCAGTTCCTGCAGACGCTCCGGCGTCCCTATATCGAACCACCTCCCCCCGAACTGTTCGCCAGCCACCTGCCCCGCCGCGATGGCCTTGTCCAGCACCGGGCGCAGTGGCAGGGGTTCCTCGGTCAGCCCTGCGAACAGCGCCGGATGCATGACGCTGATGCCACTGTAGGTGCAGCCACGCACGGCCTCGTGAGCTACGCGCAGTCGCAGACGCCCGGCGTAGTCGAGTACGAAATCGCCCTGGGGGTGGTGCGGCGGATTGTCCACCATCACCAGCCGCGCCAGTGTGGTGCGCCCGTCAACGGGCTGCAGACGGCGGAAGTCATAGTCCGTCCAGATGTCTCCGCTGACGACAGCAAACGCCTCGCTGCCCAGCAGCGGCAGCGCCTTGACGATGCCGCCGGCGGTTTCCAGACGCACCGTCTCGCGGGAATACTGAATCTGCACACCATAGCGGCTGCCATCGCCCAGTGCGGCCTCGAGTTTGTCACCCAGATGAAAGTGGTTGATGACGATCTCGCGGATACCCGCCGCCGCGAGATTGCGCAGATGGTATTCAATGAGCGCGCTGCCACCAGCCTGCAGCAAGGGCTTGGGAAGATGGTCGGTCAACGGGCGCATGCGGGTGCCAAGCCCTGCGGCAAGAATGATGGCTTTCACGCAATGCCCTCGGGCAGCGAGAAGGCCTGCAGACGGGGATATGCCACTGGCAGCACCCGGTTCTGGAACCAGTGATTGAATTCAGCCATTTCGGGATTCACTGCTGCCACGCGCAGCACATAGTCGATGACCAGCGGCACATCGGCCATGTAGCGGGGCTTGCCATCGCGCAGATTGAGCCGGCAGAAGATGCCGATCACCTTGATGTGACGCTGCAGCCCCATCAGGTCTAAGTCCCTCAGGAAAGCTGCCTCCGCCGCTGGCCCGGTGCCGGCGAGCACGCCGCGCGCCACCGCACCGGCACGGTACTGCAGGGCCCACGCGCGCACCCGCGCATCCGGCCAGACGATGTAACAATCACGCAACAAAGACACGAGGTCGTAGGTGCAGGCGCCGAACACGGCGTCCTGAAAATCGATCACCCCCGGCGCGTGATGCACATCGCCCTCGAGTACCATCAGATTGCGGGAGTGATAGTCGCGATGCACACACACCTGCGGCTGGGCCAGTGCAGCGTCTTCCAGAAAGGTCCAGGTGCGCTCGAGCAATGCGCGCTCGTCATCGTTCAGCGTGATCTCGAGGAAGCGCTCGCAGAACCAGTGATCGAACAGCGACATCTCGGTGCGCAGCAGTTGCCGGTTGTAAGGGGCCAGTTCGCTGCCATTGCCGCGCGCCTGCAGTTCGATCAGGGCATTCATCGCCGCCGTGTACAGCGCGTCCGCACCGGAGGCGGTCTGCAACGCAGGCAGATACAGCGCATCTCCGAAGTCTTCCAGCAGCATGAAGCCCTGTTCGAAATCGACGCGCAGCACGCGCGGCGTCAGCATGCCGGCAGCGCGGAAAAGCCGGGCCACGCGCACGAAGCGCCGGCAGTCTTCATGAGCAGGCGGCGCGTCCACCAGAATGTAGCGCGTGGCCTGCAGCAACTCCTGCCACAGGGGGTCCTCACTGCCCGGCGCCGCGGGCAGCACAATGCGAAAATAGCGCCGGAAACTCGCGTCGCCCGACACCGTATGAATGCTGCCCTCGAGTGGCAAACCACCCGCCATTTCGCGCAGACATTGCCGCGCCCAGGCGGTCAATGCGTCCTTTCTCTGATCCATTGCCTGTCCGTTCCGCAGTATTTCTATCCTGTGCCCAATGAATTACCATGCCGGTCTGATTTCCGAGCCATTCTATTGGATTGCCTGCAACAATGCAGTTTCGAAAAAGCCTTTTGTGCTCCCGCATTTCCCTGATCCTGGCCACCGGTGCATTGCTGAGTTCGCTCGCGAACACGGCCCTCTCGCAGCAGAGCGCTTCGGACAGCGGACAATGGACCTGCCGCGCCGACGCCTCGGGCGCGTGGCAATGTGGCGAGAATCCCACCGCTGCGCGCAGCACTGTCAGTGCCGGTGTCGTCGTAACGCGGGCCGCACGGGACGTATCGACGGCTCGCTCAGGCAGTTCCGCCGCCGTACAGGCCAACACAACTGGCAGCGCCGGCGCCGTCAATGACTGGGTGCCGGTCGAGCAGATGACCCCGGAACAACGCGCCAATGTGCCTGCCAATTGTTGCGGAGCCTTCATCGAACCAAGCCGCACAGGGCTGGACGGTCAGGTGCTCGATCCAGCCGCCGACCCTGCCGGAGCCCCTACCCTCTTCACGACCCCCGGCGCCATTGAGCAGGGCACTGACGAACGCGTCAGCATCGCCGGCGCGGTCAGCATCCAGCAGGGCAACCGCACCATCCGCAATTCCGATTCCACGCAGATCGACCAGCAGGCCGACACCATCACCCTGTCCGGCAATGTGGAGTTCCGCGAACCCGGCGTGCTGCTGACCGGCAGCGGCGCCTTTGTCGACCAGGCCAACAGCCAGAACCGCATCGACAATGCCTCGTACGTGCTGCACCAGTACGGCGTGCATGGCGCGGCCAGTGTGATCGTTTATGACAGCGAGGGCGAAGTGCTCGCCATCGAGAACGGCGAGTTCAGCCGCTGCGAACCAGGCAATGAATTCTGGACACTGCAATCGCGCCGCATGCGCCTGGACACTGCCGCAGGCATTGGCACGGCCGAGGGCGTGACGCTGCGCATCAAGGATGTGCCGGTGTTCCACTATCCGTTCACAGTACCTTTTCCGCTGGGGGATCAGCGCGTCTCCGGATTCCTCGCACCCAGCGTCGGCTCGACCAGTGACGGTGGCGTGGATGTCGCGCTGCCCTATTACCTGAATCTGGCGCCGCACTACGACGCCACGCTCACGCCACGCCTGATCGGCGACCGTGGCGCCATGGTAAGCGGCGAGTTCCGCTATCTGGCTGACTGGTCCATGAACACCGTCAGCACGTCCCTGCTGCCGGGCGACAAGCGCTTCGATGCCGCCACTGCCAGCGTGCCGGGTTCGGACTCCCCGGCCCGTGAAGACCGCTGGTTCGTGGGGGTGCAGCACGCCGGCCAGTTGGGCGAGCGCTGGTCCACCGCCATCAATTACGAAGCCGTGAGTGACGACCGCTACTTCCGCGACCTGGGCTCCAGTGGCCTGACCGTCTCCAGCCGCACGCATCTGCAGCGCAATGGCCAGTTGAACTACCGCGCGCCGAACTGGTATGCGGGCACCCGCGTGCAGCGCATCGACATCATTGATCCCTATGTGTCAGCCAGTGACCTGAACATTCCCTATGATCGCCTGCCCGAATTCACTTTCGGCGCTACTGAATCCCTGGGGGGATTGCAGTTGAAAGTGGATGGCAGTCATGTGCGCTTCGACCGCTCTCTCAATCGGGCCGGTCTGACGCCCGCGCAGATGGCCGCCGGCGCTCTGGTGCAGGGCGATCGGCTGCATGTGGAGCCCGAAATCAGCTGGCCCATCCGTGGCGACGCAGGTTTCATTGTGCCAACCGCCGGCTACCGCTACACGCAGTGGAGTCTCGACCAGCAGGCCGTGGGCACGCTGCAGGACCCTGACCGGGGTCTCGGCCTGTTCAGCCTCGACTCCGGGCTGGTGTTCGAGCGCCCCATGGCCCGGGGCAATGGCTTCGTTCAGACACTGGAGCCGCGCCTGTTCTATCTGTACAGCGAGCAGGAAGACCAGTCGCTGCTGCCCACTTTCGACAGCGCACAGATCAACTTCAATTACGGACAGCTGTTCCGCAGCGACCGCTTCAGTGGCCATGACCGCATCGGCGATGCCGATCAGCTGAGCCTGGCCCTGAGCACCCGTTTCATCAGCGGCAGTGGCGAAGAGCGCGCACGCCTGAGTATCGGCCAGATCATCCACTTTGAAGATCGCATCGTCGCGCTGGACAGCCCCCTGCAGAACTGGCTGACGCTGCAGCCGCGCAACACCGACCGCTCCGCACTGGTGGGCGAGGCGTTCTACCTGCTCAGCGAGCAATGGCGCCTGAACAGCGACCTGCAGTGGAACGAGGATCAGCAGCACGTTGACGAGAGCAGTATGTCCCTGCGTTATCAGGGTGACGAGAACCATATCTTCAATGTCGGCTACCGTTTCCGCCGCGTGGTGGACCTCTATGGACCGGTACCGGCAGGGCTCGATCCACGCATCAAACAGAGCGATGTATCGGGCGTCTGGCCCCTGAACAATAATTGGCGTTTGCTGGGTCGATGGCACTATGATCACAGCAACAGCCGCAACCTGGACACCTTTGCAGGTGTCGAATACAGCAATTGCTGCGCGACAATCCGCCTGGTCGCCCGTGAGTGGATCGACGATGACGAATTCTTCCTCTTGCAGGACGACACCAACACCGGCGTCTTTTTCCAGCTGACCCTCAATGGCCTCGGCAATGTCAGCGGCGGCGGCATCAGCAGAATGCTCAGTGACGGGATCCTGGGCTTCAAGGAGTATGGAACGAATGAATAAGGCTTTTTGCGTGCGTCTGCTGGTCATCCTTGTGCTGGGACTCACGGCCGGCAATGCCCTGGCACAGCGACAGGTGCTGGACAAGGTCGTCGCCATTGTCGACGAAGGGGTCGTCCTGCAGAGCGAACTGGACACCCGTCTCACCGAAGCCCGCGAGCAGATGACGGGGGCTGGCCAGCCCGTGCCACCCGCCGCGCAGCTGCGCGAACAGGCGCTGGAATCCCTGGTGGTGGAAAACCTGCAGATGCAGCTGGCGGAGCGCATGGGCATCCGCTATGACGACGACACGGTCAATGGCGTCATGCAGACCCTGGCCGAGCAGAACAACATGACGTTTGACCAGTATGTGTCAGCGCTGGAATCCGTGGGCCGCTACATCATTACCCGTGAACAGATCCGCAAGGAACTGTCGCTGCGCGACCTCCAGCGCGGCATGGTCAACCGCCGCATCAACATCACGGATCAGGAGATCGAGAACTTCCTGAATTCCGAGATGGGCCGCGTCACCATGGCGCCGGATTACCTCGTCGATCAGACGCTGATTCCGATCGGCGAAGATGATGCCCCCGAGCTGATCGCCGCCAAGGAAGCCTTTGCGCAGCAGATGCTGGAAGCCGTGCTGGCGGGCACTGATTTCGCCGAGGCGCGCGCCATTGCCCAGCGCGGCGCAGTGGCGTCACCTCCCACAGCGTTCCTGGTGTCCGGCGGCGAGCTGGGCTGGCGCAAGGCCGACGGGCTGCCTACCCTGTTCGTGGACCTGGTGCCCACCATGGAGGCCAACGAGATTCGCGGCCCGATCCGCAGCCCGAGTGGCTTCCACCTCGTCAAGCTGGTTGCTGTGCAGGGCGATTTGGAGAATCTGGTGAATCAGACGCTCGCCCGTCACATCCTGATCACCCCCAACGAGATTCGCACGGAAGAACAGGCCGAGACCCTCATTCGTTCCCTGCATGCCCGCATCAAGGCCGGCGAAGATTTCGCGGAGATCGCCCGGCAGAACTCTGACGATGCCGCCTCCGTGGTGGCCGGTGGCGACATGGGCTGGGCCAGTGAAGGGGGAATGCCTCCGGATTTCGAAGCACAGATCCAGGACCTCGAGATTGGCACGCTGAGCGAGCCGTTCCGGACCAGCTTCGGCTGGCACGTGGCGGAAGTCATGGAGCGCCGGGTGGAAGACATGAGTCGCGAGTTCAGCCGTCAACAAGCAGAAAACACTCTGCGCAACCGCAAATTCGAAGTGGAATTGCAGAACTGGCTGGTAGAGATCCGCGAACAGGCTTACGTCAAGATCAGCCCTCAGTGAGCGGCGAGAACCCCGTGATTGAACGCATCGCGATAACTGCCGGCGAACCTGCCGGCATTGGTCCGGACCTTTGCATACAGCTGGCACAGAGCGCCGATCAGCATATTGATCGGGTGGTGATTGCAGACCCGCAGCTGCTGCTCGAGCGCGCCGCCCTGCTGGGGCTGCCGCTGCAGATTCTGCCCTTCGACCCCACCCTTCCCGCCAGAGTCTCGGCCGCCGGCACACTGCGCGTGCTGCCCGTAGCCTTGCGTGCTCCGGTCAAGGCCGGCACCTTGAACCCTGCCAACGCAGCCTATGTGCTCGACACGCTGCGTTGTGCCGTGCAGTCCTGTCTGCAAGGCGATGTGGCGGCAATGGTGACAGCGCCAGTGCACAAGGGCGTGATCAATGATGCGGGCATCCCCTTCACGGGGCACACCGAATTTCTGGCGGACGAGTGCAAGGTGAGCCTCACCGTCATGATGCTGGCCACCGAAGGCCTGCGCGTCGCCCTGGCCACCACGCATCTGCCGCTTTCGCAAGTCGCGGCCGCCATCACCGCGCCCTTGCTGCGCAGCATCATCCGCATTCTTGACAGTGACCTGCGAGCGCGCTTCGGCATCGCCCGGCCCACGATTCTGGTCTGCGGGCTGAACCCCCATGCGGGCGAAGGCGGACATCTGGGCACCGAGGAGCGGGACATCATCGAACCGGTGCTCGAAGAGCTGCGCACCGAAGGCATTCACCTGCTGGGCCCGCTGCCGGCTGACACGCTGTTCACGGCGAAATATCTGGCACATGCCGATGCCGTGCTGTCCATGTATCACGACCAGGGTCTTCCTGTTCTGAAGTACAAGGGCTTTGGGCAGGCCAGCAACATCACGCTGGGGCTGCCGATCATTCGCACCTCGGTGGACCATGGCACAGCGCTGGATCTGGCGGGAACGGGCAAGGCGCAGGTGGGTTCGCTGGTGGAGGCGATTGCCGTGGCAAGGGTGATGGTGGGGTTCGCGGGCAAGCCCGCTCCCACTGTGTCCCGGCCTGCGGGTGCTGATTCTGTGGGAGCGGGCTCGCCCGCGATAGCGTCGCTTGCAAGCAAGCTCCCACAAGGAGAACTTCATGAGTGAGGCGCACCGACCAACCCGCCCCCGTGGCCCCGACCTGCAGAAGGACGGTTTTCACCATCAGGCCCGCAAGCGCTTCGGGCAGAACTTTCTGCACGATCAGAACATCATCGCGCGCATCATTCGCGCCATTGCGCCAAAGTCCAGTGACCATCTGGTGGAGATCGGCCCTGGCCAGGGGGCTCTGACACGCCACTTGCTGAAAGACTGCGGACGCCTGGACGCAGTGGAGCTGGACCGTGATCTGGCCGCCTATCTGCAGGACACGCTGGGTACCGACCCGCGCTTTGCCCTGCACCAGGGCGATGTGCTCAAGTTCGATCTCAGCAGCGTGCTGCCCACCCGCGACGAGGCTGCGCGGCACTCACTGCGGATCGTTGGCAACCTGCCCTACAACATTTCCACGCCCTGCATGTTTCACCTGCTGCAGTTCCAGCAATGGATTGCCGACATGACCTTCATGCTGCAACTGGAAGTGGTGCAGCGCCTGGCGGCGGTGCCAGGAGACGAGCATTATGGCCGTCTGGGCCTGATGATGCAGTATTACTGCACGGTGGAGCACCTGTTCGATGTCCCGGGCACTGCTTTTATCCCGCAACCCAAGGTATGCTCTGCCATCGTCAGACTGGTGCCCCACCGCCGCCCTCCCGTGCAGGTCGAGGATGTGCAGTGCCTGCAGGAAGTGGTGCGGGTGGCCTTCACCCAGCGGCGCAAGACCTTGAAGAACAGTCTGCGCACCCTGATATCTGAGGCTCAGTTGAATACACTGCCGATCGACACCGGACTGCGACCTGAGAACCTGAGCCTGGCGGATTACGCCATGATCAGTGACTGCATCAGTCGCAGCAGGACCACGGCACACGCGGCGGCCCCAGCGGCAGCCCCGTCATCCACAAGCGCGGAGGAGTCCCATGTTCAAGAGTGAGCGTCACCCCAAGGGCATCGACATATCCGTCACGACGCAGTATCTGCAGGAACAGTCCGACCCCGAGAACAACCGTTATGTATTCGCCTATACCATCGGCATCGAGAACAAGCGCGAGCAGCCTGTCAAACTGCTGTCACGACATTGGATCATTACTGATGACAACGACAAGGTGGAAGAAGTGCGTGGCTCTGGCGTGCTGGGTCAACAGCCCATGATTGCGCCGGGCCAGGTCTTCCACTACACCAGCGGCGCGGTGCTGACCACTGGCTTTGGCACCATGCAGGGCAGCTACGAGATGCTCAGTGCCGACGGCGAAACCTTTGCCGCGCCGATCCCGGCGTTTCTTCTGTCCAGACCATTGTCGGTGCACTGAAAGCAACAGGGCTTTATGTCAACGTATGTCATAGGCGACATTCAGGGATGCTACAAGCCCTTGCGCAGACTGCTCACGACGGTGGATTTCCATCCGCTGCGGGATCGCCTGTGGTGCGTGGGCGACCTGATCAACCGCGGCCCCAAGTCCCTCGACACCCTGCGCTATCTGCGCGACCTCGGCAGTTCCGTGACAGTTGTGCTGGGCAATCACGATCTGCACTTCCTGGCGATCTATTACGGCAGCGGCCTCTACCGTGGCAAGGATACCTTGCAGGAGCTGCTGGATGCCCCCGATTGCGAGGAGCTCAGTGACTGGTTGCGCCACCAGCCCCTGGCCCATTTCGACTGCGTTGAGCACCGCGAAGGACATCAGAATTACCTGATGATTCACGCCGGCGTGGCGCCCAAGTGGACACTGGAGAAAACGCTGGAGCTGGCGGCCGAAGTCGAGTTCACACTGCAAGGGCCGAATTTTCGCGAGTTTCTGGACCAGATGTACGGTGACACACCCAAACGCTGGAAGGATAAACTCGTGGGCTACGAACGCCTGCGCTGCATCACCAACTACCTGACCCGCATGCGCTTCTGCGACGAGCGCGGCAACCTTGATCTGCAGGTCAAGGAAGGCCTCATCGCCGCTCCCGAGGGCTTTCATCCCTGGTTCGAATTCGAGCGCCTGACGCCGGAGACTACCATCCTGTTTGGCCATTGGGCCGCGCTGGAGGGTCAAACCAATCGCGCCCACGTCTATGCCATGGACACCGGCTGCGTGTGGGGCCGCGAGCTGAGCATGATGCGTCTGGAAGACCACCAGCTGTTCAGCGTCTGACGCGGGCGTTACACTGACTGCGTCGTTCCCATCGAGTCACACCCCCATGAAGATCCATCTTGTCGGCGGCGCTGTCCGCGACGCGCTGCTGGGCCTGTCCACGTCCGACCGCGACTGGGTCGTGACCGGCGCCACGCCCGCACAGATGCAGGCACTGGGCTATCGCCCGGTCGGCAAGGATTTCCCGGTGTTCCTGCATCCGCACAGCAAGGAGGAATACGCCCTTGCCCGCACGGAGCGCAAGAGCGGACATGGCTACAAGGGCTTTGTGTTCAATGCCGATCCGGCCGTGACGCTGGAGGAGGACCTGCAGCGCCGCGACCTCACCATCAATGCCATCGCTCGCACGGAAGACGGGCAGATCATCGACCCCTGGGGTGGTGTTCGCGATCTTGAAGCCCGCGTGCTGCGCCATGTATCCCCCGCCTTCGCCGAAGACCCGCTGCGCGTGCTGCGCGTGGCCCGCTTTGCCGCCCGCTTCGCGCCGCTGGGCTTTCGTGTAGCACCGGAAACCTTGACCCTGATGCGGCAACTGAGTTCCAGCGGCGAGTTGCAGCATCTGGTGGCCGAGCGGGTCTGGCAGGAAATGGAAAAAGCCCTGGGCGAGCCAGCCCCGGCGGAATTCTTTCGGGTGCTGCGTGAGTGCGGCGCGCTGCAGGTGATTCTGCCCGAAGTCGATGCCCTGTTTGGCGTACCACAACCGGCGCTGCATCACCCCGAGATCGACACCGGCGTGCATGTGCTGATGTGCCTGGAACAGGCCGCCCGCCTGAGTGCTGACCCCGTGGTGCGCTTTGCAACCCTGGTACATGATCTTGGCAAGGGCACTACGCTGCCCGCGTACTGGCCCAGTCACCATGGCCACGAGGAGCGCGGCGTCGCCCTGATCGCAGCCCTGAGCGAGCGCCTGCGGGTGCCCACCCGCTTCGCAGCCATCGGCAGACTGGTCAGCCAGTATCACACCCACTGCCACCGTGCAGGGCAATTGCGGGCAGACACGCTTTTGAAGTTGCTCGAGGCGCTGGATGCGTTCCGCCGGCCGCTGCAGCTGACGCAGTTTCTGCTGGCCTGCGAGGCGGATGCCCGCGGCCGCACGGGGTTTGAAGAGCGCCCCTATCCCCAGGCCGATCGCGTGCGCGCCGCCTTTGCCGCCGCCAGTGCCATCGACATTCCTGCCTTGCTGCAGGGCTCCGGGGGTGCGCCAGTCAGCGACCCCGCGACGATCAAGCGACGCATCGCCAGCGCTCGCATCGAAGCGATTGCAGCGACAGGAGAACCGGATGCTTGAAGCAGTCTGGATCGGCATGGCGTTCAGTCTGGGGCTGCTGATGCGGCTCTTCGGCCTGCCGCCACTGGTGGGCTATCTCGCCGCCGGCTTCCTGATTGCCGCCGGTTCGCAGCAACTCGGAATGCCTCCTGCCAGTGGGGAGATACTGCAGCATGTGTCTCATCTCGGGGTCTTGCTGCTGCTCTTCTCCGTGGGGCTGAAGCTGAACGTGCGCAACATCGCCAAGTCCGAAGTCGTGGGCGGGAGCATGCTGCATTTTCTGGTGTCCATTCTGCTGTACACACCCGTCTTCCTGCTGTTGCTGGAGATAGCGCTCTACAACGCCGTGCTGCTGGCCATCGCGCTGTCGTTCTCCAGTACAGTGCTGGCGGCCAAGGTGCTGGAAACCAAGCGCGAACTGCGCGCGTTCCACGGACGGGTGGCCATCGGCATTCTGGTGATGCAGGACGTGTTCGCGCTGGTGGTCATGAGCCTGGCCGCCGGCAGCACGCCTTCGCCATGGGCGCTGCTGGTTTTCACCTTGCCACTGTTGCGCCCACTCCTGTTTCGTCTCCTCGATGCCAGTGGGCACGAAGACCTGCTGGTACTGTTCGGCCTGATGCTGGCGCTGGTGATCGGCGGCTTCGGCTTCGAACAAGTAGGCCTGAGTTCTGAACTGGGTGCGCTGGTATTCGGCGCCTTGCTGGCCCGACACCCTCGCGCGGGTGAACTGTCCAAGTCGCTGTGGAGCATCAAGGAATTCTTTCTGGTGGGATTCTTTCTGCAGATCGGCATTGGTGGTCTGCCCGGTGCCGATGCCTGGATCTTCGCGCTGATCATGACGGCGATGCTGCCGATCAAGGCCATGCTGTTCTTCCTGCTGCTGGTGTTCTTCAAGCTGCGCGCCCGCAGCGCATTTCTGGCAGGGCTGAGCCTGGCCAATTACAGCGAGTTCGGCCTGATTGTGGCGAGTGTCGCGCTGCAGGAATGGCTCGTGCCGCTGGCCTTGACCGTAGCGCTGTCATTCGTGGTGTCGGCGCCGCTCAATCGTCTGGCACATCCGCTCTACGAGCGCCTCGCCCGCCGCCTGATTCCCATGGAGCGCGACCTGCACCACCCGGACGAACAGCCAGTGTCCCTGGGCGATGCCGATGTGCTGATCATGGGCATGGGCCGCACCGGCACGGCGGCTTACGAATACCTGAATGACAAGTGCAGACTGGTGGCGCTGGATTCAGACCCGGCGCGGGTGCTTCAGCATCAGGGCCTGGGGCACAACATTTTCTTCGCCGACGCCGAGGACCAGATCTTCTGGGAGAACCTGGACTTCGGCAACGTGCGCGCCGTGATCCTGAGCCTGAACGAGGCCGAGGCAAAACGCATCGCCACAAAGAAGCTGCGCAAGGCGGGCTTCAGCGGCGTGATCGTGTCCCACAGCATGCATGAAGATGAGGCGCGGGAGATCATCGCGGCCGGCGCCGACCAGACCTATCTCACCATGTCCGAGGCCGGTGTCGGACTTGCCGAACACGTGCGTCAGCGCATCATGCCGGGGGGACGCATCGAGTGAAGTCCGCAGGCCACAGGGCCTGTCTGCCCTTGTCATAGTCGCGCCACAGCTGTGCGAAGGTCTGCTGGTTGAGCGGGTGCCGGTGCTCGGGCAGCAGCAGCGACAGCGGCCACAACACATAGGCGTTGTGCAGAATCTCGGCGCGGGGCAGGAGGATGCCCTCGTGGACGCCGAGCAGGTCGCCATAACACAGGATGTCGATGTCGAGGGTGCGGCCACTGTAGCGCGGCGCGCTGGGGAGGCGGCCGTGGGCTTCTTCCAGCGCCTTGAGGCTGGCAGCCAGGTCCCTCAGCGGCACTGCCGTGTCAAAACACACCACCAGATTGAGGAAATTGGGCCCGACGAAGCCGACGGGCTCGCTCTCGAACACCGGCGACAGCTGCAACTCCCCGAAATGCTGCTCAAGGGCGTCCAGCGCCAGACGCAGCACGCGCTGAGAATCACTGTTGCTGCCCAGACTCAGGCTGACGAGGGGCACCGGTCACCACACTCCGGACACGAGCGCACTGGCCATGTCCGGCTTTACGCCACGCTCGATCACCAGTCCCACATCCCGTGCCTCGGGCACAGCGTCGGGCTTGCCGAGCCGCAGGCGCAACCAGGGCACGGAGTACTCCGCCATCAGCAGTTGTGCAATCTGCTCGGCAAGGGTTTCCAGCAACTGGTACTCACTGGCTTTGACGAATGAAATCAGGCGCTTGCTCACCGCGTCGTAGTCCAGCGCCCGGGTGATGTCTTCGGTCTGGGCCGCCGGACGGATGTCGGTGCCCATTTCGATGTCCAGCACCACGGGCTGCGGTCGCGTGCGCTCCCAGTCGTGGATGCCGATGATGGTATAGATGCGCAAGCCGTGTATGTAGACGATATCCATCAGCAAGTCCCTCCCTGCCCCAGTGGAGACAGACTTTCCAGTGGCCAGCGCGGGCGCACATCCAGCGCCAAACCCTCTGTTTCACCCGCCAGCAGACGCTGACATCCCGCATAGGCAATCATGGCGCCGTTGTCCGTGCAGAACCGAGGCTTGGCATAGAACAGACGGCTGCGCTCCTTTTCGACCATGCCCTGCAGGCCTTCCCGCAGACGCAGATTGGCGCTGACGCCACCGGCAATGATCAGCGACTTCAGCCCGGTTGCCTGCAGCGCCCGGCGGCACTTGATCACGAAGGTCTGCACCACGGCATCCTCGAAGGCGCGGGCAATATCGGCACGTGTTTGCTCGTCGATGTCCTGCTCGCCCATATTCCCGGCGCCATGGTCAGCGTTCTGACGCGCGCGCTCTTCCACCAGGGTGTTGCGCACGGCAGTCTTGAGCCCGCTGAAACTGAACTCCAGCCCGGGCCGGTTGGTCATGGGCCGGGGAAATTCAAAGCGGCCTGGCGTGCCCTTCTCGGCCAGGGCAGCCACGCGTGGGCCGCCCGGATAGGCCAGTCCCAGCATCTTGCCTACCTTGTCGAAGGCTTCTCCGGCGGCATCATCGAGGGATTCGCCGAGCAGCTTGTAACGTCCAATGCCATCCACGCGCACCAGTTGGGTATGGCCACCAGAAACCAGCAGGGCCACAAACGGAAATTCGGGGGGCGTGTCTTCCAGCATCGGCGCCAGCAAATGGCCCTCCATGTGATGCACGCCTATGGTTGGCACCTCGAGCGCCATGCCCAGAGCGCGCCCAAGGCTCGCGCCCACCAGCAGCGCGCCAACCAGGCCCGGGCCGGCGGTATAGGCAATGCCGTCAATGTCGGCCAGCGTAGCGCCAGCCTTGTCCAGCACCTCCTGGATCAGGGGCAGCGTCTTGCGGATGTGGTCACGGGACGCCAGTTCAGGAATGACGCCACCGAAACGCTCGTGCAGAGCCACCTGACTGTAAAGACTGTCGGCCAGCAGGCCGCGCTCGCTGTCATACAGTGCAATGCCTGTCTCGTCGCAGGATGTCTCGATACCCAGTACACGCATCTTGTTGAAACCTTTATGAAAATCATCAGCCGCGTGCCCCGGGATCAGGGGCGGCTGCGGGCGGCTATCATATGCCAGTCCGACAGTGATTGACCAGACAACTCACCAGGCCGGACTACCCGTACAGGCACAATCTTCCGTCACTGTGGATGATTTCTTTGCATTTGGTATTTTGCCGCATTACCATGTGCCCCCTTTGAATTAACCTTGCATCGAAATTTCCGGGAAGGTGTGCATTTTATGCCGATGGTAAAACTGAAAGAAAACGAGCCGTTTGACGTCGCTCTGAGAAGATTCAAGCGTTCCTGCGAGAAGGCCGGCGTCCTCGCCGAAGTCCGTCGCAAAGAGTTCTATGAGAAGCCCACAGCAGCCCGCAAGCGCAAAGCAGCGGCCGCCGTGAAGCGCCACCTCAAGAAACTCCAGCGCGAAAACAAGAAGACCAAACGCTTCTACTGACAAGCAGCCACCATGGCAGACAGCGCGCTCAAGCAGAGAATCACCGAGGCAATGAAAGATGCCATGCGGGCCAAAGACAAGGTCCGCCTCGGCACCGTTCGCCTTGCGTTGTCAGAAATCAAGAAGATTGAAGTCGACGAACGCATCGAACTCGATGACGTGCGCGTCACCGCTGTGCTCGACAAGATGATCAAGCAGCGCCGTGAATCCGTGAAGCAGTATGAGGCCGGCGCCCGCCAGGATCTGGCTGACATCGAAACCGCTGAAATCGCCGTTATCCAGGAATTCATGCCGCAGGCGCTGTCTGCAGAAGAACTTGCTGCCATCATCAGCAAGGCCATGAGCGACAGTGGCGCCGCCAGTGTTCAGGACATGGGCAAGGTCATGAACCTCGTACGTCCTCTTGTGATCGGACGCGCCGACATGGCCGCCGTGAGTCAACTGATCAAACAGCAGCTTTCCGAACGCTGAAACTGCTGGCAAACTGCGCCATCCCCAAGCCCGTTGTACGCTCTGGACCCCTGACTCATGGCCGGTCTGATTCCGCAAGCATTCATTGATGATCTGCTGAGTCGTGTCGAGATCGTCGACGTGATCGACAAGCGCATCAAGCTGCGCAAGACCGGCAAGAACTACTCCGCGCTCTGCCCTTTCCACACCGAAAAATCCCCGTCCTTCAGCGTCGAGCCTGACAAGCAGTTCTACTACTGCTTCGGCTGTGGCGCCGGCGGCAATGCGCTGGGCTTCGTGATGGACTACGAGCGCATGGATTTCCCCCAGGCCGTTGAGGCGCTGGCGGGAGACTACGGCCTGGAAGTACCGCACGAAGAGGGCCGCAAGGACGACAGGCGCCAGAGCGAAAACAAGCCACTGCTGGCCGTGCTGCACGACGCCAGCCTGTTCTACCAGCAGCAATTGCGCGTGCACCCGCAAAAGGCGCGGGCAGTGAACTATCTGAAGGGACGCGGGCTGACCGGCGAGATTGCCAAGCTCTTCGGTATCGGCTTCGCCCCGCCCGGCTGGGACAATCTGCTGCGCGCACTGGGCTCCACACCCCAGACCATTGAGCACATGATCATCTCGGGCCTGGTCATCAAGCGTGAGCACGATGCCGAGAAAGACGGCCAGTACGACCGTTTCCGCGACCGCATCATGTTCCCCATCCGCGACACCCGTGGCCGCGTGATCGGTTTCGGCGGCCGGGTGCTGACCGACGAAAAGCCCAAGTATCTGAACTCGCCGGAAACGCCCGTCTACCACAAGGCCAATGAACTTTACGGACTTTATGAAGCTCGCAGAACCAATCCGAAGCTGACACGTTTCATGATCGTGGAAGGCTATATGGACGTGGTGGCCCTGGCACAGCACGGCATTGACTATGCCGTTGCCACACTGGGCACCGCCACCAACGTGACGCATCTGAACCGCTTGTTCAGGCTGGTCTCTGAGGTGATCTACTGTTTTGACGGCGACGCGGCCGGACGCACCGCCGCCTGGCGCGGCATGCAGGCAACGCTGCCAGTGCTGGAAGACGGCCGTCAGGTGCGCTTCCTGTTCCTTCCCGAAGGCGAGGACCCCGACACCCTGGTGCGCAAGATCGGCAAGGATCGATTCACAGGCATGATTGACGCGGCCACGCCGCTGGCGGACTTCTTCTTCGACCATCTCTCGGAAGGACTGGACGTGCAGAGCATCGAAGGCAAGGCGCGCCTGAGCAGTCTGGCCGCGCCGCTGCTGCGGCAGATGCCCAGCGGGCTCTACCGGCAACTGATGATCGACCGCCTCGCCAGCATGGCCGGCGTGGAAAGCCGCTCCATGGAGGCGCTGGTCAGCAAGTCCAGTCCGCCACCCGCGCCGCCGCCCGACGCCATGCCCGATGATTATCCCATGCCCCCGGACGAGGACTACGCCCCGCGCCGCCCGAATGCGCCGACGCCCGTGGCGACCAAAGCCGTGCGCGCGAAGCAGATTCCACGCAGTCCGGGGCTCAAGGCCATCGAACTGCTGTTGTACAAGCCGGCCGTGGCAAGCGCATTGGACAGAGATCTGGAACTATTGCGCGAAAATGGCGACCAATACACAGATCTGTTGCTGGAGCTGGTTGAATTGGTAGAACACAACCCCACTATCAACACCTACACGATGCTGGGGCACTGCTACGGTACACCGCTCGGCAATCAGCTTACGCAACTGCTCAAGAACGAAAAGATCACGCCGATGGAAGGAGTGGCCAGTGAGTTTCAGTACCTGATCGACACCCTGCTTGCAGATGCCCGCAAGAAGCAATTCAAGAAGCAGCTGCTTGAACAATTGAAACCCCGTGTGCGTACTCCAGGCACATGAAATATGCAAAAAACCGGTCGTTGGCATGCTTGCCTCGTTGAGGCATAATGCCCAGCTCTTTTCCAGTCCACGCTCATTTTGGTCGACTATGACCACTCACGGGAAGCCATGTCTGAAACTCGCGTAACCCAACTGCCTCTAACCGGCCTCAAGGCCCTGATCGCCAAAGGGAAAGAACAAGGGTATCTGACCTATACCGAGGTCAATGACCACTTGCCGGAATCCATTTCCGATCCGGATCAGGTGGAAGACATCATTCAGATGATCAACGACATGGGCATGAAGGTCTACGAGACCGCGCCCGATGCCGACACCCTGCTGATGAATGAAGGCGATGGCAACACCGACGAAGTGGCCGCCGCCGAAGCCGCCGCTGCACTGGCTGCCGTGGAGAACGAAGCCGGTCGCACGACGGACCCGGTGCGCATGTACATGCGTGAGATGGGCACCGTCGAACTGCTGACCCGCGAAGGCGAGATCGTGATTGCCAAGCGCATCGAAGAAGGCCTGCGCGAACTGATGAAGGCGATGGCCTGCTTTCCGGGCACCGTTTCCCACATCCTCAAGGAATATGATGGGGTTGATGCGGAAGAGCGCCGCCTGAGTGACATCATCTCCGGCTATCTCTCCACCGACGACGCGGCTGAAGTCCTCGCCGTCGCACTGGTAGAAGCCGAAGTCGAAGAAATCCCCGTAGTCGAAGATGACGTGAAAGACGATGACGACGAAGTCCTTGCCGCTGACGACGACGAAGCCGCCACCGGTCCCGATCCAGAGGAAGCCCGTCTGCGTTTCGGCGAGCTGCGCGAGCAGTTTGCCGCCACGGAAGCTGTCATCAAGAAGCATGGCCGTCTGCACAAGAAGGCGCTGGTCGAGCTGGACAAACTGGGCGACGCCTTCAAGACCTTCAAACTGACCCCCAAGCAATTTGAACCGCTGCTGGCCCATATCCGCGTCGTGCTGCAACGCGTCCGCCGCAACGAACGCACGATCCTCACAGTCTGCGTGCGCAATGGCGGCATGCCCCGCAAAGCCTTCATCCAGTTGTTCCCGGGCAATGAAGTGAACGAGAAGTGGGTGGATCAGCTGGTGGCCATGAAAGAGCCGTGGTCAGCGTCTATCGGCAACCTCAAGACGGAAATCCTGCGTGCCCAGAAGAAGCTGGTGGCACTGGAAAAGGAAAACGGCGTCAGCGTGGCCGAGATCAAGGAGATCAACCGCAACATGTCCATCGGCGAAGCCAAGTCACGGCGCGCCAAGAAAGAAATGGTGGAGGCCAACCTGCGTCTGGTGATCTCCATCGCGAAGAAATACACCAACCGCGGCCTGCAGTTCCTCGACCTGATTCAGGAAGGCAACATCGGCCTGATGAAAGCGGTGGACAAGTTCGAATACCGCCGCGGCTACAAGTTCTCGACGTATGCCACATGGTGGATCCGCCAGGCCATCACCCGCTCCATCGCTGACCAGGCCCGCACCATCCGCATTCCGGTGCACATGATCGAGACGATCAACAAGCTCAACCGCATCTCCCGCCAGATGGTGCACGAGAAAGGCCGCGAGCCCACGCCCGAAGAACTGGGCGAGCGCATGGACATGACCGAAGACAAGGTGCGTCGCGTGCTGAAGATTGCCAAGGAGCCGATCTCCATGGAAACGCCGATTGGCGACGACGAAGATTCGCATCTGGGGGATTTCATCGAAGACTCCACAGTGGATTCACCGGTGGAGTCTTCCATCGACGAAGGCCTGCGCGAAGCCACCAAGGAAGTGCTGGCCAGCCTGACGGCCCGCGAAGCCAAAGTGCTGAGAATGCGCTTCGGCATCGACATGAACACGGACCACACGCTGGAAGAAGTGGGCAAGCAGTTTGACGTGACGCGCGAGCGCATCCGGCAGATCGAAGCGAAGGCGCTGCGCAAGCTGCGGCATCCGACGCGGTCCGATCACCTGAGAAGTTTCCTGGACGATTGATAGTGCGCGCGTAGTGGCGTGATCCCGGCGCTGGGGGGTGGTCAGGCTGTTCTGCGGCTGACCCGCGCCCCTCCCGGGTCCCCTCTCTCCGAAAAATGCCCAAGGTCATTTTTCTGCGTTCGGCGCGGGTCTTTAATGCCGCTGAACAGCCTGACCACCCCCCAACGCCTCCCTCACTGCCAGACGAGAAGCCCCCTCTTCGCCCAGAAGTGGGGAGAGGAACTGCCGTGTGAGCGGGATTTGTGGGACCTGTGGACCTGTGGGACCTGTGGGACTGTAGAACTGTGGACCTTTGGAACTGTGGGAGCGAGCCCTGCTCGCGAACTGCCCGCCCAGACAATTCGCTGGCACTAATTCAGGCGGCGCCTCTCCGGGGGCTGGTTCAGCGGCATAAGAGACCCGCACCGAGTGAGCAGGGAGACCGTGGCTCCCTGCGATGCGAGGGGACTCAGGATGAGTGCGGGTCAGCCGCAGAACCAGCCCCCGGGGAGGCGGCGCCGATCGAGGCTGCGTGCAAAATCCTGCACTGGCAGTTCGCGAGCAGGGCTCGCTCCCACAGGGCTCGCTCCCACAGTTCCGCAAATCCTACAAATCCCAACTACAGTTCGCGGGCAAGCCCGCTCCCACCACATCACAACTGCGGCAGGCTGACGCCTTCGATGCCCACCAGGCCCAGCGTCAGCAGAAACGCCAGCTGCGGCCCCAGGTGCGAATTGGTCGGGTCATACCACTCTTCCGGCGCATGCTCGCCGCCGCTCGCCCCGCCACCCCCGATGGTAATCGCAGGAATGCCCAGCGACATTGGAATATTGGAGTCCGTGCTCGAGGTACGCAGCGCCTCCAGCGGCGAACCCACCGCCTCGAAGGCCAGCGCCGCCACCTGTACCAGCGGCTGCTCCGAGGCCGTGCCGCCAGTAGGACGATCCCCGATCAGCCGGAAGTTCACCGTGATCTCGCCATTGTTGTTCCAGCGCGCGTTTTCTTCTTCCACAGCAGCCTGCGTCACCTCCCGCACCTGCGCCTCCAGCCGCGCCAGTTCGGCGGCGTCGTTGGAACGCATGTCCAGCTCGAACATGGCATCCGCTGCGATGGAGTTTACCGAGGTGCCCCCGGTCACCGTGCCCACCGTGAAGGTGGTGCGGGGCGTTTCGGGCACCTGCAGGTCGCCGATCCTGGTGATGGCCCGGCCCATGGCGTGAATGGCACTGACCATGCCGAAGGCACTGAAGGAATGTCCGCCCGGGCCAGTGAATTCCACGGCAAAACGGCGGCTGCCGGTGCCGCCCGTGGTCATGCGCGTCAGGCCCGAGCCGTCGATGGACACGAAGCCGTCGATGTCAGGGTGGTCGCGGAAGATGGCCTTGATGCCCCGCAGGTCGCCCTGTCCCTCCTCCCCCACATTGCCGACGAACATGATGTCGCCCACCGTCTGGATATTGCTGCGGGTGATGGCATCGATCAGGGTCAGCAGGGCAGTCAGGCCACGGCCGTCATCACTGATGCCGGGCGCGTAGTAGCGGCCGTCGCGCATTTCCACCGACACGTCTGTCTCCAGCGGGAACACCGTGTCCAGATGGGCGGCGATCACGAACAGGGGTCCGTCCCCCGTGCCGGGACGCACGCCGATGACATTGCCCTCGGTGTCGATGTAGGCGTCGGTCAGGCCGCGCTGGCGCATCTGCTCCAGGTAGTACTCGGCACGGCGCTGTTCCTGGAACGGCGGGGCCGGAATCTCGGTGATGCGCACCTGCTCGGCCAGCGTTTCCGGCTCGGCGGCGGCAATCTCCTGCAGACTCGTCTGCACCCGCGGATCTGCGGCCACCAGCGCAAACTGGGCAGCGACCTCAGCGGCCACGGTGACCGGCCCGGCCGGCTGGGCCAGCAGTGGTGCACTGCCGACGACGGCCAGCACGCCCAGCGCCTGCATCAGCGCCCGTTTCAGTGCACAGCAGACAGCCATTCGGGGCACACGGTGAAGACGGAGTGGCAATGCGGAAGGCATGGGGATTTCCTTGTAAAGAAGACGGATTTGCCAGGATTGTAACCCACAGCCCGTCGCCCGGGGCAATGCCAGACTTGCCGCGCCGGGGTTTCCTGCTACCCTTGCCGCTCCTCTGACCGCCGCCGGATGGCTGAACACGCTGCATGAACACCGTCGCTTCCACCTCCCCTTCCCCAACTCCGGGCCACACACTGCGCCCCGATATCGAAGGGCTGCGCGCACTGGCCGTGCTGCTGGTGGTGGCCTATCACTATCAGTTTCCGTGGCTCACGGGCGGTTTCGTTGGCGTGGATGTGTTCTTCGTCATTTCCGGCTTCGTGATCACCCAGCTGCTGGTGCGCGCCATGAGCGCCGGCACGTTCCGCTTCAGTGAGTTCTATGCCCGGCGCCTGCGCCGCCTGGTGCCGGTGTTCCTGCTGGTATCCACCGTCAGCTTCCTGATGATTTCGCCGTTCTATCTGGACGACGACTACTACCTGTTTGCCAAGAGCTGGCTGGCCTCGCTGCTGGGGCTCAGCAATGTGTATTACTACGGCGAGCTTAGTCAGTACTTCGCGCCCGAGGCCCAGGCGCTGACGCTGCTGCACACCTGGTCGCTGGCGGTGGAGGAGCAGTTCTATCTGCTGTGGCCGGCCCTGCTGCTGGGGGCGTGGCGACTGAGCAAGGGGCGCCTGGTGTTCTGGCCCTTCGCCCTGTTGTGGGTGGCGGCGCTGGCGCTCTCCATCTGGCTGGCCGCCACCCAGCAGGAAGCGGCCTACTACCTGTTGCCTGCCCGGGCCTTCGAACTGTTGCTGGGTGCCGGCGTGGCCCTGTTCGGCGCGCGCCTGCAGGGCATGTCCCACGGACAGGCTCAGGCACTGGCAGGCACAGGTTTCCTGCTGATCATCGCCAAGGCCCTGCTGCTGGACAGCAGCGCCCATTTCCCTGGCTACAACGCGCTGTGGCCAACGGCGGGCGCCGCCCTGATTCTGTGTGCCGGGCAGCACCACGGTGACACCTTGGTGGCCCGCTTGCTGAGCCTGCGCGCCATGGTGTTTCTGGGGGGCATCTCCTACTCCGTCTATCTGTGGCACTGGCCGCCCGTCGCGCTGCTGCACTATCAGCTCATCGAGCTGACCTGGCCACTGCGCCTGGTGATGCTGGCCGGCGTGCTGGGCTTGTCGTGGCTCAGTTACCGGTTCGTGGAGAACCGCTTCCGCTATCGGCCCTGGAGCCTGAAGAAGTCCGCTCTGCTGCTCTTGCTGGCGCCCGCGCTGCTGATCTGGGCCATCCAGTCCACCATCCGCCTCGCCGACGACATCAGCTTCCGCATCTCGCCCGAGCGCCGCGAGCTGTACCAGATCATTTCGCAGCACAATGCCGCCGACCTCTACGAAGAGTGCTTCAAGGGCGAGGAGTACGCGTTCGACCAGAGCGAGGCCTGCCTGTTCGGCGCGCCCGCGACCAATGGCGTGCCCGACAGCGTGCTGATTGGTGATTCCCACGCCACCGCACTCATCGGCTTCATGGACGCTTTCCTCGAGGAGGCCGACCTGTCGATGCTGATGGTGACGCGGGCCTCCAACCCCTTCGTGCGTGCCGACCAGAGCAGCACAGCCTTCGACGGCAATCAGGAAAAAATTGACCGCAACACTGCCCTGGAGGCCTGGTTGAGCCAGCGCCCCATGACCGTCTTTGTGGGTGCATGGTGGAATGCCTATCTGCAGAACCCCGCCTTCGAGACATACTTCCTCGATGCTCTGGACTGGCTGGTGGCGCGTGGCCACCGCGTGGTGGTGCTGGAAGACGTGCCCGAGCTGCCCTCTGCCAGCTATGCCCACTGCCTGTTGAAGAACATGCCAGACTGCTCGATCGACGCCGCCCGGGTGCGCGAGCGGGGGGCGGCGTTTGCGCATTTCAAGGCGCTGGCGCAGGCACGCCACCCCCAATTGCAGTGGATCGACCCGAGCGCCGTGCTCTGCGATGCGCAGCGCTGCCAGACCGTGCTCGACGGCACACCGCTGTACCGGGATGAAAGTCATCTCAACAACGTGGGCGCCACACTCATCGGCCAGCGCTACCGCGAGCGCTTCGGCAACCCGCTGCTGACGCCCTGAAGCGGTGCGGGCGTGACAAAAAGTGACTGATTGAGAGCTCTTTTCGTGCTAACTTCCGACCCGGTCATTCAGAGGGGCAAACAAGCCCCCGGCTACATCAAGTAGACACAAAACAATAAGCAATCCCGGTGGAGAGAACACAATGCCTGTTTCCAGATTCATGTCCGGTCTGTTCGTATGCGCGCTCGCTCTTGGCCTGCCCGCCGCGACCTACGCAGCAGACGCCGCCCCCAGCATTTCCATCCCCCTCATCGCGCAGGAACCCTCGCTCAGCGACTTCGCCGGCATGACGCCTGCGACCGCCCTGGCGCGGCAGATGTCGAAGATGGAAAATTTTATCCAGCGAGAACCTACCGACGGCGCCCCGGCGTCGCAGCGCACCGAGGTCTACCTGGGCTATGACGAACGCGCGCTGTACGCCGTGTTCCTGGCCTTCGACACCGACCCGTCGCAGATCCGCGCCAACCTCGCGTCCCGCGAGAACATCAGCGGCGACGACACCGTTGAGCTGACCATCGACACTTTCAATGACCAGCGCACCGCCTACACCTTCCGCGTCACGCCGCTGGGCGTGCAGTGGGATGCCCGCTGGACGGAAGGCTTCTCCAACCGTGCCGGTTTCGACACCACGTGGGAAGCCGTGTGGGACAGCGACGGCGAAGTGAACGAACAGGGTTACATGGTCAGCATCCGCGTGCCACTGCGCGGTCTGCGCTTCCCCGATACACAGGACCAGGTGTGGCGCGTGCAGGCCAGCCGCCAGATCCCGCGCCTGAGCGAGGAGAGCTTCTGGCCGCCCTTCTCCATCAACGTGGACGGGCGCCTGAATCAGACCGCCCTGATGACCGGCATCCGCAACGTCTCCCCGGGCAGCAACACGCAGATCGTGCCCTTCCTGTTCGCACGTGACGTCGAGGCGATCAACCCCCGCGCAGCGGGCGGACCCCTGATGGAAAGCGACAAGGAATACGACGTCGGTGTCGATGCCAAATTTGTGTTCAATGACGCCTGGGTGCTGGACCTGACACTGAATCCGGACTTCTCGCAGGTCGAGTCGGACGAGCCTCAGGTCACCGTCAACGAGCGCTTCGAAGTGCAGTATCCCGAGCGACGCCCGTTCTTCGTCGAAAACGCCGACTTCTTCGCCACTGACTCGATCCTGCTGTTCACCCGGCGCATCGTCGACCCGGAAGCGGGTCTGCGCTTTACCGGCCGCGCCGGACAGTGGGGCTTCGGCACCATCATGATGAACGACGAGGCGCCCGGCCTGAACCGCGCGGCCACTGACCCGCTCAAGGGCGAGAAAGCCACCATTGGCGTGTTCCGCGCCTACCGTGACCTGGAAGGGCAGGACCGCGTGGGCATGCTGTTCACAGACCGTGAGCTGGTCGATGGCTACAACCGCGTGCTGAGTGTGGACGGCAAGTTCCGCATCAACACCAACTGGGTGACCAACCTCGAGTTCATCGGCACCGACACCGAACCGACCTTCGGCGGCGCCGAGCTGACCGGCATGCAGCGCAATATCCGAGTCGATCGCGTGGGCCGCGGCTTCAACACCCACTTCCATTTCGTGGACACCGACGCCGACTTCCGTGCGCAACTGGGCTTCCAGAACCGCTTCTTCAAGTCTGACATCTCCGGCATTCACTGGCGCAACGACTACCAGTTCTACCCCGAGAATTCGACCCTGAACAACTGGGCACCCGGGGTGATGTTCGTGTATCAGGACGACAAGGACGGCATCAAGGTGTATTCCGAAGTGTCGCCCAGCGTCAACTGGGTATTCGCCACCAGCCGCATCACTCTGAGCGCGCAGGACATCACCGAAGTGCTGCGCCCGATGGACTTCGCCGGCCTGAGACGCCCCGAGGCCTATGGTTACAACAACATGTCCGCCCGCTATCGCAACACAGCGCTGTCCACGCTGACGTTCGACACCAGCTTCCGCAAGGGCACCGCACTGAACCTGGTGCCGCGCCGTGGTGTGATGCCCTCGGTGGCCGACACCCAGCGTCTGGATATCAGCGTGCTGTGGCGCCCCATCGAGCGTCTGCGCGTGGACAACTCCTACGTGACGTCCGAACTGGACGGCCGCGGTGGCAAGGTGTTCACCAACGAGATCTTCCGCAGCAGCTGGAACTACCAGTTCACCCGCGAGATGTCTCTGCGTTTCATCACCCAATACGAGAAGACAGACGCCGGCCCCAACACGCGTCTGGTGGATGACGAGAACCTGAACTTCGACATTCTGCTGCGCTATGTAATCAACCCGTGGTCGGCGCTGTATGTGGGCTACAACAGCAATCAGAGCAATTTCGAGATCATCGAAGTGGAAGACGAGCGCGAAGTGGTGGTGACCAATGATCTGAAGCGCGATGGCGACCAGATCTTCGTGAAGTTCTCGTACATGTTCCAGCCCTGACCCTGTAGGAGCTTGCTTGCAAGCGAACAGCGATGGTGCTCCGACCCGGCCCCGGCCGGCGGGCACCGCGTTCTGCGACTGACCCGCATCCCTCCCGGATGCCCTCGCATCGCCAGGAGCCTAGGTCTCCTGGCTCACTCGGTGCGGGTCTCTTATGTCGCTGAACGCGGCGCCCGCCGCCCGGGGCCTCTTTTTGTGCCATTCGATTGGCCAGGTTCGCTTGCAAGCAAGCTCCCACAGACCTGTTCGTGGGAGCGGGCTTGCCTGTGGGAGCGGGCTTGCCCGCGAACCCCTTCACAACCCTGTCACACACCTCGGCTATAGTGCAGGTTTCCATTCACTGCCTCCGGGTGTCACCAATGTTCCGCGTCCTTTCCTGCTTTGCCTTGCCAATGCTCCTCGTCTGTTGCACCCCCGCGTTCGCGCAGCCGGCCGATGCCGCCGGATGGTACGCCCAGGGCCAGCAGGCGCTGGAAGCTGCCCGCGCCCGCACGCCGAACACGGGCAAGGCGCGCAATGTCATTCTTTTCGTGGGCGATGGCATGGGCGTGTCGACGGTCACGGCCGCGCGCATTCTTGAAGGCCAGCAGCGCCAGGTGGATGGCGAAAGCAACCGACTGAGTTTCGAGACCCTGCCCTGGCTGGCGCACTCGGTCACTGCCAGCGCCAACCAGCAGACTTCTGACTCGGCCCCCACTGCCACCGCCATGGTGACCGGCATCAAGGCCAATGACGGCGCACTGTCCGTCGCCCAGGTGGTCGCGCAGGACGAAGCCGACGCCAGCGTCATCGCAGCGAACAGTGTCACGACGATTCTGGAACTCGCGGAACAACGCGGCATGGCCACGGGCATCGTGTCGACGGCCCGCATCACCCATGCAACCCCCGCGTCGAACTATGCCCACATCGGCAACCGCGACTGGGAAGGCAACGCAGCACTGCCCGCTGGCGCCACCGTCAAGGACATCGCCCGCCAGCTGCTGGAGTTCAGCCATGGCGACGGCATCGACGTGGTACTGGGTGGCGGCCGCGGCTTCTTCCTCCCGGAACAGACGCCGGACCCCGAGTACCCCGCCATGTCCGGCAGGCGCACCGACGGCCGCGACCTGACGCAGGAGTGGCTGGAAAAACCAGGCGCGACCTATGTATGGAACCAGGCGCAGTTCGAGGCACTGGACACTGACACAGCCGGCCCGGTGCTCGGCCTGTTTGAACCGTCCCACATGAAATACGAAGCCGACCGTGCGCAGGACGAGGCCGGTGAACCCAGCCTGGCTGAGATGACCCGCACTGCCATCGGCCTGCTGCAGGGCAACGAGAACGGCTACTACCTGATGGTGGAAGCCGGCCGCATCGACCACGCCCACCACGCCGGCAATGCCTACCGCGCGCTGACCGACACCATCGCGCTGTCGGAAGCCGTGGCCGTAGCCAGGGAGATGAGCAGCGACGAGGATACCCTCATCATCGTCACCGCCGACCACAGTCACGTATTCACGCTGGCGGGTTACCCCATGCGCGGCAATCCGATTCTGGGACTGGCTGCCACTGCGAATGGCCCCATGAAGGACGCGCTTGGCCTGCCTTACACCACGCTGGGCTATGCGAACGGCCCGGGCTATGTGGCCGACGGCGATCGCCATGAATTCACGGGCGAGGAAGGCCAGAGCCGTGAAGCAGATTTCACGGGCGACAAGTCGCGGCCCGACCTCAGTGCCGTGGCCACGACTGCCCCGGACTATATGCAGGAAAGTGCCGTGCCAATGATGAGCGAGACCCACGCGGGGGAAGACGTGGCCATCTATGCCTCGGGTCCCAAGGCGCACTACTTCAGCGGGACGCTGGAGCAGAACGTGATTTTCCACATCATGGCGGATGCGCTGGAATTGCGCTGAACCTGTAGGAGCGAGCCTGTGGGAGCGGGCTTGCCCGCGAACTTTTTCTCATTGGTGGCGCGGCCAGCACGTCCGGGTGGGCGGGCTCCGCTCTGCGGCTGACCCGCACCCCTCCCGGGTGCCCTCGCATCGCAAAGAGCCTCGGTCTCTTTGCTCACTCGGTGCGGGTCTCTTATGCCGCTTCGCAGACCCGCCCACCCGAACGCGCTGGCCGCGCTTGATCTCTGTGCCACGTTCCGCGGGCAAGCCCGCTCTCACTGACAAGCACCCCCCACAGGCAGGGCCCGCTCCTTCAAAATCCAGTCTACTCGGTGACCTTTCGCAGTCTGCCGTACAACAGCAGCCCCCCCACCTGCAGCGGGATCAGCAGCATCAGCGTCCAGGCTGAACCAGTGAAGCCCGCCAGCACATAGCCACCGATGCACAGCACGCCATTGGCCAGCGCATAGGGCAGCTGGGTCTGGAAGTGTTCAAAGGCATCACAGCCGGCACCGGTGGATGACAGGATCGTGGTCTCGGAGACCGGCGAGCAGTGGTCACCAAACAGTCCGCCCGACAGCACCGCGCCGATGCACACATACAGCGGTGCATCGACGGCGACAGTGGCCGGCAGCGCCAGGGGCAGCATGATGGCGAAGGTGCCCCATGACGAGCCCGTGGCGAAGGAGATGCTGCAGCACACCAGAAAGATCATCACCGGCAGCGCCCACGGGGCTGCGTTCTCGGCCGCCAGCGTGGCCACGTAAACATCGCCGCCCAGCGCCGTGGTCATGTCGCCCATGGCCCAGGCCAGCAAGAGCATGACCGCCACCAGCATCATGCGGCTCATGCCTTCCAGATACACCTGCACACTGGCCATCACGCGCTGCGCCCCTGCGAACGCCATCAGCAGAATCAGCGCGACCGCCGCGCTCAGATAAGCCGTCGACAACCCGGCACGGAAGTCGGCGCCACTCACCCGCCCGAAGGGAAATCCCAGCGGGACCAGGGTCCACAGCAGCACGATGAACAGCACCAGCAGCGGCAGCCAGATGAAGGACGCCCGCGCCTTGTCGGTAGCACCCTGCGGCGGCGCATTCAGTGTCGCGTTTGCGGCCTCCTCCGGCGTCAGACCCGACTCTGCGGCACGGCGCTCCGAACGCGCCATCGGGCCGAACTCCACGCCGGTCAATGCCATCAAAGGCACAGACAGCACCGCCAGCCAGGCATAGAACTGGAACGGCAGCGCGGCAACCAGCGCCTGAAAGTCGGACTGTTCGATACCCAGCGCGGTGAACTGCTGTTCCAGCAAGCTCATGATGTAAACGCCCCAGCCAATGAAGGGCACCAGAATCGCTACTGGCGACGCGGTGGAATCGATGATCCATGCCAGCTTGGCGCGGGACACCCGCAGGTGGTCGGCCATAGGACGGAAGGTAGGGCCTACAATCAGCGGCGTACCCAGATCGGAAAAGAAGATCATGACGCCGCCAATCCAGGCCGAGATCTGCAGACGTGCCTTCGTGGTGATGAAGCGCGCCACTTTCGCCGCGAATGCCCCGCCACCGCCCGAGCGTTCCATCAGCGCCACGAAGCCCCCGATGAACACCAGCAGCACCAGCACGCCGGCGTTGTAGCTGTCTGTGACCTGGGGCACCAGATAGTCACGCACCATCACGCTCACCCCGTCGAGCAGCGCCGGCCCCTCGATCATCAGCACGCCGGCGAACAGCCCGGTGAAGAGCCCGACGATGACATTGCGCAGACTGATGGAGATGACGAGGGCGAGCAGGACGGGCACAAGGCTGAAGATATCCGGAGCAATGGCTGGCATGGGTGTTCCGCAATGAGTGAGGAGCGTGCCGCATCATAACCCGGTGTGGTGGTGGGAGCGGGCTTGCCCGCGAACTTTTTCACAGGGTTGGCGCGGCCATAGTGTCCAGCTGAGCACCAGCTGGCAATCCCGTGGGAGCGAGCCCTGCTCGCGAACAGCCGCCGCACTGTGCCTAACGAAGGCTCCGGGCGGGGGGCAGCCCGTTCAGCGACATGAAAGACCCGCACCGAGTGAGCAAAAAGACCTTGGGCTTTTTGTGATGCGAGGGCACTCAGGATGAGTGCGGGTCAGTCGCAGAACGGGGTGCCCCCTGCCCGGAGCCTGGGGGCACTAACCTCACCGCGGCTGTTCGCGAGCAGGGCTCGCTCCTACGGGCAAAGCTCGGCCGCAACAGGCAGGGCTCGCTCCCACCCCCCCCCCGAATCGGGTAGGCTTTAGCCCATCATGACTGACTACCTCTTCCTCACCTTCGTCTTCCTGTGCGCCGGCGTCATCGCCGTGCCCCTGGCCTCGCGCTTCAAACTGGGCTCGGTGCTCGGCTATCTCATTGCCGGTATCGCCATCAGCCCCCTGCTCGGCGTGTTCTCGGTGGACGTGGTCTCGCTGCAGCACTTCGCCGAGTTCGGCGTGGTGATGATGTTGTTCCTGGTGGGTCTGGAGCTGGAGCCCGCGCTGCTGTGGAAGATGCGCGCCCGCCTGCTGGGCAACGTGGAGCCGGACGAGTTCGTGCCAATTGCCGAGTCATGCGGCGTGTTCGCGATGATTGATGAGTGGGTGATACGCACCGGGCTGTCCAGCTACCCGGCAATCCGCAACCTGCTGGGCCGCGACTTCAAACTGTCGCTGAACATTTCGTCCGCACAGTTGCAACTGAGCAACATCACCGAAGTACTAGACCGCTATGCCCGGCGCTTCGAGATTGCTCCGTGCAACATCCAGCTGGAGATTACCGAAACCGTGAACATCGAGTTCACCAGCCATGCCAGCGCATTTCTGAACCGACTGTCTGGCGCGGGTTACATGCTGGCACTGGATGATTTCGGGGCCGGATTCACTTCGCTGCTGCGCATCGTGGAGTACCCGATCAAAATGGTGAAGTTCGACAAGCGCTTCATCGAGCAGACACTCAAGCGCGGCAACCGGCAGATTCTCAAGCCGCTGGTGGAGCTGTGCCACTCCAACGGCTTGCTCGTGACCATGGAAGGCGCCGAATCACAAGCCGACATCGACCTGCTCAGCACCTTCGACTGTGACTACATTCAGGGGTATTTCCTGGGCCTGCCGATTTCATTGACCGAGATGGAAGACGTACTGCGGAAATTGCAGGCAGGCGCTACGGCGGAAAATGGCGGTGGGAAATCGGCACTCGCGTACTGATGTCCCTGCCTGAAGCTCAGTCATCCAGCCGGGGCATATGCCCCAGTTTGCTGGCCTTGACTGCCAGATAGCCCTGGTTGTGCGAGTTGTAGCCTGTGTGAATGGGCATGCGCTCAGTGACGGTAAACCCAAGGGACTCTACTGCAAGCACCTTGCGCGGGTTGTTGGTCAGCAGTTTCAGCGTGCGGACTCCGAAGTGCTCCAGCATGGGCCGGCAGATCGAGTATTCCCGGCCATCGGCCAGAAACCCCAGTTGCTCGTTGGCTTCCACCGTGTCGGCGCCAGCGTCCTGCAGGGAATAGGCTTTGATCTTGTTGAGCAGGCCTATGCCACGCCCTTCCTGGCGCAGATACAGAATCAGGCCACGGCCCTCCCGGGCAATATGCTGCATGGCATACTGAAGTTGCGGCCCGCAGTCACAGCGCAGACTGAACAGGGCATCGCCGGTCAGACACTCCGAATGAATGCGGCACAGCGCCGGCTCGCCGTTGTCGAGATCGCCCATGGCAAGCACGATGTGCTCCTTGCCAGTCCGCGGATCTTCGAAACCATGAATTGTAAACTCGCCCCATTCCGTCGGCAGTTTTGCCCCAGCCACAAATTTTACAAGCACTGCGTCCATCCTCATTTCAAATTGAAACCCTGGCGATCAGCTGCAGGCACAGCAAAGCCATCAAGCCTGCCAGCACATCGTCAATCATGACACCGAATCCGCCAGCCACGTTGCGATCCAGCCAGCGTATCGGCCAGGGCTTCACAATGTCGAACAGGCGAAACAACAAAAATCCAATCACGATCCACCACCAGCCCGCGGGAGCCATGAACATCGTGATCCAGTAACCAACAAACTCATCCCACACAATCCCGCCGTGGTCCTCCACGCCGATATCGCGTGCGGTAGTGCCACACAGCCAGACGCCTGCAACAAAGCTCAGCAGCACGAAAGTCGCGTAGATCCACGGACTCATGGCTGGCAACAACAAATACAGCACCACCGCCATGGCCGTTCCGAACGTGCCTGGCGCGACAGGTGCAGCACCACTGCCGAAACCAAAGGCAGCGAAATGGACTGGGTTGCGCCAGACAGACGCTGGCGTGGCGCTGCGTGACTCAATCAAGATTCTGCTCCTGGTCCTTATGGGCGAAATGATTGTAGCCCTTTACGCTCAGGGTCTGCTGTGCGCCACCGCGCCACCATTGCACACCACTGCCCGCCAACACCTCGCCAACGCGGCACACCGGTGTCCGCAGGTCTGCCATTCGTGCACGCATGGAGATCTCTCGTTCCGACGGCACGGTAAAACACAATTCGTAGTCATCGCCGCCACCCAGGGCAAGCTGCGTTCGTTCGTCAAAGCCTGCGGCGGCGCAGAGCGCGGCGGACAGCGGCAGTGTATCGAGATCGATGCGGGCAGCGACACCGCTCGCGGTCAGCACATGCACAAGGTCCGAGGCAAGACCATCAGACAGGTCAATTGCCGCCGTGGCGACATCTCGCAACGCCAGCCCGGCCTCGACTCGGGACTCCGGCACGTGAAATGCCCGTACGAGCGTCCCTCGCAGTACAGGATCAAGCGCGGGCCATGCCCCGTCGCGCAATACGCGCAGTCCTGCGGCGGCGTTGCCGAGCGTGCCGGTCACGTAGATGCCATCACCCACCTGCGCGCCACTGCGTCGCAGACCCGACCCGGCCGGCACCTCGCCGTGCACCTGCACACAGAGCGTCAGTGCGCCGGGCCTGCCAGCACTGTCGGCTGCGCTTGCCGTGAGATCCCCGCCCACAAGAGGACAGTGATGCGCAGCTGCAACAGCTGCCAGACCGGCGCTGAACTGACTCAGCCAGGCAACGTCGTGACGCGGCAGACTCAGCGCCAGCGTGAAGCACACGGGCCGAGCACCCATGGCAGCCAGATCACTCAAATTCACAAGCAAAGTACGCTGTCCCAACAAAAACGGATCTGAGTCCGGCAGAAAGTGCACCCCTTCCTGCAGCATGTCCATCGACACGGCCAGCTGAGTGCCTGGGCGCAATGCGAGCAGCGCGCAATCATCGCCAATCGCCAGCGGCACTTCGGGCACTGCGAACGCCAGACCACTCCGATTGAAGTGGCGACGGATTATCTCGAATTCGTCAGATGCCAAGGTGGCAGGCCTCAGTGCCTAAGGTCAGTGTGTGTAGCAGTGAAGTTGGCCGGCAGTGGCAGACGCGCTCTCACACTTCGAGAGTGCGGATCGTGCGGGCAGCCCGGTCCAGAATGCCATTGATGTACTTGTGTCCGTCGGTAGCGCCGAACACTTTTGCGAGCTCCACACATTCGTTGATGACAACTTTGTATGGCACGTCGATGCGGTGCAGCAGTTCATACATGCCAAATCGCAACACTGACAGTTCAACGGGGTCCAGCGCCGACATCTCCCGGTCAAGCAGCGGCGTCAGCGCGGCGTCCAGCTCGGTCACACGGGGCGGAATGGCAGGAAACACTTCATTGAAGTAAGCCCAGTCGATTTTTCCCTGATAGTAGCCGCGGAATTCGGCCTGAATATCGGTGACCGGCGCACCAGCAAGCTGCCACTGGTAAAGCGCCTGCAGCACCATGCGTCGCGCCTTCTGCCTGTCGGACAGCTTTTTCTTCGCGCTGTTCTGTGGCAGAACAGGCTCGGGCGTCGTCTGACCGGACAGAGGGAGGAGAGTGGCTGTCTTCATTTGGCGCCCAGTTTGCGGATGACACTGACCATTTCCAGCGCACTCAGTGCGGCTTCTGCGCCTTTGTTGCCGGCCTTGGTACCCGCGCGCTCGATGGCCTGCTCGATGGTGTCAACGGTCAGTACGCCGAACGCCACTGGAACATTGCTGTCCAGACTCACGACACTCAGTCCCTTTACACACTCACCGGCCACATACTCGAAATGCGGCGTGCCACCACGAATCACGGCACCCAGTGCAATCACGGCGTCACAGGTGCCGGCCGCCAGAACATGTCGCGTCAGCACGGGCAGCTCCCAGGCGCCCGGGGCGCGGACGATGGTGATGTCGGCGTCGTTCACGCCATGACGTCGCAGTGTGTCCAGAGCACCTTCCACCAGCTTGTCGACGACAAAGCTGTTGAAGCGGGCCACGACCAGGGCATAGCGTGCGGAGCCGCCCTGGAAATCTCCTTCGATGGTCTTGATAGAGCTCATGTGTTTCTCACCTTTTCAGCAATGGGCGTGTGCTCGGAGTGCGCGGCGCAACTCAGGCCGGATCCGCACTCGCAGCGGGTTGAAAATCTTCGTCATAGGGCACGAACTCCACCACTTCCAGATCGAATCCGGAAATGGCGTGGAAGCGGGCCGGGTAACTCAGCAGGCGCATCTTGCCGACGCCGAGGTCACGCAGAATCTGCGAGCCCGTGCCAATGGTCAGATCGTTGCCCTTGCGATTGCGGCGCGGGGAACCGGCTTCGTCGCCAAAGGCATTCACCAGCGTCTCGTTGATGTCCTCTGCGTATTCGTCACCAGATAGTAACACAGCCACTCCCCGGCCTTCCCGGCCGATTCTTGCCAGCGCCGCGCTGAAGGACCAGCTGGGCCAGGCCGGATTCACCACGTCGCACACATCCCGCAGGGAATTGGCGATGTGCACCCGCACCAGGGTCGGCTCGCGCGCGTCCACGGTGCCCATGGTGAAGGCAAGGTGCGGCCCCCCCAGAATGGTGTCCGTGAAAGTATGCAGCACGAATTCGCCGTGCTCGGTCTGCACCGGCCACGAGTCCTTGCGGCTCACTGTGCGCTCATTGGCGATGCGGTACTGGATCAGATCGACGATGGTACCGATCTTCAGGCCGTGCCTCTGCGCGAAGATCTCCAGGTCTGGCCGACGTGCCATGGTGCCGTCTTCATTCATGATTTCAACGATGGCCGCCGCAGGCGTGAGCCCTGCCAGGCGTGCCAGGTCGCAGCCGGCCTCGGTATGGCCGGCACGTTGCAGGACCCCGCCGGGCTGCGCCATGATGGGAAACACATGGCCAGGCTGAACAATGTCATCCGGCTTGGTGTCACGCGCCACCGCTACCTGAATCGTGCGCGCACGATCAGCGGCAGAGATGCCAGTGGTCACGCCGGTGGCCGCCTCGATGGAGGCGGTGAAATTGGTGTGAAACTGGGTATTGTTCCTGGTGACCATGGGGCGCAGATTCAGGAAGTCGCAGCGCTCGCGGCTCAGAGTCAGGCAGATCAGCCCGCGCGCGTTGGTCGCCATGAAGTTGATGTCCTCCGTGCGCACGCGCTCGGCAGCAATCACAAGGTCGCCTTCATTTTCGCGGTCCTCGTCATCCATGAGGATGACCATGCGGCCCTGACGAATGTCTTCGATGATCTCTTCTACAGTATTCAGTTTCATTTACAGGAATCCCTGGTCTGCGAGGAAGGCGCGGGTCAATGTGCCCGCCTTGCTGTCGTGCTGTTCATCCGCGGCGTGTTCGCCCTGCATCAGACGTTCCAGATAACGGCTGATGAGGTCCACTTCAAGATTCACCTTCTGTCCGCTGCGGTAATCCTGAACGATGGTCTGCGCCTGGGTGTGCGGAATCACGTTGATGCTGAAAGTGGCGCCCTTCACCGTGTTCACGGTCAGGCTGGTGCCATCGATGCAGATCGAACCCTTCTGGGCAATGTACTTTGCCAGCGCATCCGGCGCCCGGAAGTCCATGCGGATGCTGCCGCCGTCAGGGCGACGATCCAGCAATTCTCCCACACCGTCCACATGGCCGCTGACGATATGACCGCCGAGGCGTTTGACGGGCGTCAGTGCCTTCTCCAGATTCACGCGGCTGCCTTTGCCAAGATTGTGCAGCGTAGTCAGCTGCAGGGTCTCGTTGGAAACATCGGCATCAAACACTTGATGCCCCATGCGTGTGACTGTCAGACAGACGCCATTGACGGCGATGCTGTCCCCAAGCACCACGTCGCTGAAATCCAGCGCCGCACTGTGCACACTCAGGCGCCATTCGCCGCCACGCAATTGCAGGGAATCGACAGTGCCGAGGGCTTCAATGATGCCTGTAAACATATTCCGTTCCTTGTGTCAGCGATTGAAGATTCTGGCGGTAATGCGGCAGTCGCCGGCGATGCCGGCCACGTCCACGATTTCCAGTCCGATGTGATCGGCCATATGACGCAGGCCGGGCAGATTGAGCAGGGGCAGCGCATCGCTGCCAAGAAACTTCGCGCCGATGTAGACGATCACTTCGTCCACCAACCCTGCCTGAATCATTGCCCCGCTCAGCGTCGGGCCAGCTTCCAGCATGACTTCGTTGCAGCTGTAGTCCTGGGCCAGGCACTGCATGGCAGCACGCAGATCGACCCGGCCGCCCGGCAGCGACGCGATTTGACGAATCTGCGCCGCACTGCCGGAAAAGCGCTGCAGCTGCTGCAGGTGTGGATTGACCACCAGAAACAACACCTCACCGGGGAGGCTGAGAATGCGGGATTGCGGCGGCGTGCGCAGCCCGGAGTCGATGATGACCCTGCGTGGCTGACGCAGCGGCATGACGGCAGCGCGCGGGTCCTGCAACTGTTCGGCACGCACGTTCAGCGAAGGGTCATCGCTCAGGATGGTATTGACGCCGGTGACGATGGCACAGGATTCGGCGCGCAAACGCTGCACATCGGCGCGGGCAGCGGGCCCGGTAATCCACTGACTCTCGCCCGAGGCCATGGCCGTGCGTCCGTCCAGACTCATTGCCATCTTGCAGCGCACGAAGGGCAGTCCCTCGTTCATGCGTTTGATGAAGCCGCGGTTGAGCCGGCGCGCCTCGACTTCATGCAGTGGTCCGCTGACCGTGATGCCGGCGTCGCGCAGGGCCTGCACGCCCTTGCCCGCCACCAGCGGGTTCGGATCCAGCATCGCATACACCACTTCCGTCACACCAGCGGCTATCAGCGCCTGGGTGCAGGGAGGTGTGCGGCCAAAATGGCAGCAGGGTTCCAGCGACACATAGGCTGTGGCGCCCATGGCGCGCTCGCCGGCGGCCAGCAGCGCATTGACCTCGGCATGGTGCTCGCCGGGTTTCTCGTGCAGGCCAATGCCCACGATCTCGCCATCCCGCACCAGCACGCAGCCGACCCGTGGGTTCGGCGTTGTGGAGAAAACGCGGGACGCCGATTCAATGGCAAGGTCCATCCAGGAAGCAGCGCTGTTGTTCATCTCAGGGTCCGGACACTCAATTGTCGTTGGCCAGACGGTCGATCTCGGCGCGGAATTCATTCAGATCCTTGAAGCTGCGATAGACCGATGCGAAGCGCACAAAGGCCACCTCGTCCAGCTGTCGCAGCTCCTGCATGACCTGCTCGCCGACGATGCGGGACGGCACTTCCCGCTCGCCCGTGGCGCGCAGGTGATTCTTGATTCGATTCATCGCCTCGTCCACCCGCTCTATGCTGACCGGGCGCTTTTCCAGCGCCTTGAGCAGCCCCGAGTGCAGTTTGTTCTCGTCAAAAGGCTCGCGATTGCCGTTCTGCTTGATGATGCGCGGCATCACCAGTTCCGCTGTCTCATAGGTCGTGAAACGCTCGGCGCAGGTAATGCACTCGCGCCGGCGGCGAACCTGATTGCCTTCGGCGACCAGCCGCGAGTCGATCACCTTGGTATCCAGCGCATTGCAGAACGGACATTGCATCGCAGGCTCCGCCGTTTACTTGCCGTAGACCGGGAAACGCTCGCACAGAGCGATCACTTTCTGCTGCACGGCAGCCACTACGCTTTCATCGCCCATCTTGTCCAGAATGTCGCAGATCCAGCCTGCCAGTGCGCTCACTTCCGCTTCCTTGAAGCCACGACGGGTAGCCGCCGGAGAACCGATGCGCAGACCACTGGTCACGAAGGGCGGCAGTGGATCTTTGGGCACGGCATTCTTGTTGACGGTAATGTTGGCGCGACCAAGCGCGGCATCCGCATCTTTTCCTGTGATGCCCTGCTTGACCAGACTGAGGAGGAACAGGTGGTCATCCGTGCCACCGGACACAACTTCATAGCCACGGGCAATGAACGTGGTTGCCATGGCCTGCGCGTTCTTCACTACCTGCTGCTGATAAGCCTTGAACTCGGGGCTCATGGCTTCCTTGAAGCAGACGGCCTTGGCGGCAATCACGTGCATCAGCGGGCCGCCCTGGCTCTCCGGGAACACCGCAAAATTCAGCTTCTTTTCGAGCTCGGGATTGGCTTTGGCCAGGATCACGCCACCGCGCGGTCCACCGAGAGTCTTGTGTGTAGTGGAGGTAGTGACATCAGCGATCTGCACAGGGCTGGGGTATACCCCGGCGGCCACCAGTCCGGCGATGTGCGCCATGTCCACCACGAACCAGGCACCGACTTTGTCGGCGATCACACGGAAGCGCTGCCAGTCGATGATGCGGGAATACGCGGAAAACCCGGCGATGATCATGCGGGGCTTGTGCTCCAGGGCCAGTGCTTCCACTTGCGCGTAGTCGATCTCGCCGGTCACGCTGTCCAGACCGTACTGCACAGCCTTGTAGATGCGGCCTGAGAAACTGACGCTGGCGCCGTGGGTAAGGTGTCCACCGTCTGCCAGGCTCATGCCCAGCAAGGTCTCGCCCGGCTTCAGCAGCGCCATGAACACGGCCGCATTGGCCTGGGATCCGGAGTGGGGCTGGACGTTGGCGTAATCGGCGCCGAACAGGGTCTTGGCACGCTCGATGGCGAGGGTTTCCACGACATCGACATGCTCGCAGCCGCCATAGTAGCGTTTGCCGGGATATCCTTCGGCGTACTTGTTGGTCAGCACGGAACCCTGTGCTTCCATGACACGCGGGCTGGCGTAATTCTCGGAGGCAATCAGTTCGATGTGGTGTTCCTGACGTTCGGCTTCGGCCTTGATGGCGGCGCTGAGCTCAGGATCAAATTCCGCAATTGTCATCTCGCTACTAAACATGCATTTCCCCATTAGGCTGGTCAAGTTTCAATTGCGCGGCATTTTACTGCATGCGGGAGCGCGCGGCACTCACAAAGTGCTTGCGGGCAGAAACAGGCCTGGCGGGCCGAGCCCGGAGTTCGTCGGGACACGCCACAAGTACGTCCCTGTAGGCTCGTCGCGCCAAACTCCGAACTCGGCCCGCCAGGCTCAGGCTCGTTGCCAGCGATGCAACATTGCGCCCCTGCGACTTCAGCAAGAAAGCGGACTTGTGGCGCCATCTCCGCCTCTCTATCGAGGCGCGGAGAGTACTGCGGTGCCAGCCTCTGCGCGGCGGGCAGTGCCTGGCAGGACCGTCTGCCGCCAGGACGGCGGCAGCCGAGCCCCCAGGGATGGGTTCACGGCGTGTCCTGCAAGGCACTGCCCGCCGCGCAGAGGCGACCCACGGAGTACTCACCGCGCCCCACTCCATGTGCAATAATGCCTTTGCTGCAACAGTCACCTCAGGAACTCTTCTTATGGCCCAGTTCGTTTACACCATGCACCGCGTCGGCAAGGTTGTCCCGCCCAAACGCGAAATTCTCAAGGATATCTCCCTGTCGTTCTTTCCGGGCGCCAAGATTGGCGTACTGGGCCTCAATGGTTCGGGCAAGTCATCGCTGCTGCGCATCATGGCCGGCATCGACAAGGACCACCATGGCGAAGCCCGTGCCCAGAGCGGCATCAATATCGGTTACCTCCCCCAGGAGCCCGCCCTCAATCCGGACAAGGATGTGCGTGGCAACGTGGAAGAAGCCATGGGCCCGGTGCTCAAGCTGATTGAAGACTTCAATGCCATCAGCGACCGTTTCGCCGAACCGATGAGCGACGACGAGATGAACGATCTGCTGGAAAAGCAGGGCGAACTGCAGAACGCGATCGACGCCGCAGAAGGATGGGATCTGGAGCGCAAGCTCGAAATCGCTGCCGATGCGCTGCGCCTGCCGCCCTGGGATGCTGATGTCAGCACGCTCTCTGGTGGTGAAAAAAGACGTGTGGCGCTGTGCCGCCTGCTGCTGTCCAATCCCGACATGCTGCTGCTGGACGAACCCACCAACCACCTGGACGCCGAGAGCGTCGGCTGGCTCGAGCGTTTCCTGAAGGAGTACCCTGGCACCGTAGTGGCCATCACCCACGACCGCTATTTCCTGGACAATGCCGCTGGCTGGATTCTGGAACTTGACCGTGGCCATGGCATTCCCTACGAGGGCAACTACACGACGTGGCTGGAAACCAAGGAACAGCGCCTGGCCACCGAAGCCCGTCAGGAAGCTGCGCGCGAACGTACCATCAAGTCCGAGCTGGAATGGGTTCGAGCCAACCCAAAGGGCCGCCAGGCCAAGAGCAAGGCCCGCATGGCGCGCTTTGAAGAGCTGAATTCCCAGGAATTCCAGAAACGCAACGAGACCACCGAGCTGTACATTCCGCCCGGCCAGCGTCTGGGTGATGTCGTCATCGAAGTGAACAATCTCTGCAAGGGCTTCGGTGAGCGCACGCTGATCGACAACCTCAGCTTCAGCATTCCCAAGGGCAGCATCGTCGGCATCATCGGCGGCAACGGCGCGGGCAAGACGACGTTCCTGCGCATGCTGGTGGGCCAGGAGCAGCCGGACAGCGGCAGCATCCGTCTGGGCGACACGGTGGAACTGGCCTATGTGGACCAGAGCCGCGACACCCTGAATGACGCCGTGACCGTGTGGGAAGAAATCTCGGGCGGGCTCGACACTCTGCAGATCGGTCGCTACGAAGTGGCATCACGCTCGTATGCCAGCCGTTTCAATTTCCGCGGCAGCGATCAACAGAAATTCGTGAAGGACCTGTCTGGCGGCGAACGCAACCGCCTGCATCTGGCGAAGCTGCTCAAGCGTGGGGCCAATGTTTTGCTGCTGGACGAACCCACCAATGACCTGGACGTGGAAACCTTGCGCGCACTGGAAGAAGGCTTGCTGAACTTCCCGGGCAACGTGATCGTGGTGTCCCACGACCGCTGGTTCCTCGACAGATTGTGCACACACATTCTGGCATTCGAGGGCAACAGCCAGGTGGTGTTCCACGAAGGCAACTACAGTGACTACGAGGCGGACAGGAAAAAGCGCCTGGGGGACAGTGCGGGGCCGACGCGCATCAAATACAAGCGGCTGGCTTGAGTTCATGCCAGGCGGCGCGGGAGGCGCGCTGGTCTGGACACGCCGTGAACCCATCCATGGGGGCTCGCTTTCGCCATCCATGGCTCAAGACGGTCCAGACCAGCGCGCCTCCCGCACCGCTTCAGCATCAACTCAAGCAAAAAAAGAGGAGCTCCGGTCAGGCACTGTGCTTGCCGCCTCTCCGCGAACCCCACGCAAGTGGGGCTGCGAGATTCGCCGTGGCACTATGCCTGAGTCAGAGGGTGGCCGCCTGCTTCACAGGACCGTCTGCCGCCTGGATGGCGGCAGCCGAGCCCCCATGGATGGGTTTACGGCGTGTCCTGTGAAGCAGGCGGCCACCCTCTGACCCGCAAACACCACAGCAAATCTCACAACCCCAATTGCTCCCGCAACTGCTTCATGCGCGCATGATTCTCCTCTCCACTCAGCGGATGGGGCACCCGGGGAGGCAACGCGTCGGGTGCCGGAACATCGAGGGCCTCGCCGCGCAGCGCGCGCTGGCACAGCGCGAGATAGTGGTACTCGAAAAGTGGAAACACTCTGTCTTCCGGCTCGCTGGCCAGCAGGAACCAGCCAGTGGCCTTGCCGGCCTGGTATATGGCCTCGTGGGACCATGCAAATGCCGACTTCGGCGACTCTGCGCGACAGGCTTCATAGTAGGCCTGCCTTGCATTGGGCAGACCGAACAGCGCCGGGCCTTCTTCGCAGGCCCTCACCACGACCGACACCGTCGGCAGATAGTCGTGTGTTTTCACCACATGGCGCGCAGCCGCGACGATCTGCACGGGGCTGTAGGCATTCAGACATCCCAGCCAGTACTTCTTGGCCAGTATGAGACGCTCGTCTGTGGCATAGGCTTTGTAGTACTGGTTGTGATAGGCAATCTCGAATTCGGCGAACAACTGATTGATGGCATCCACGTGATCGGGGCCATCATGGTGTGCCGCAGTTTCCGCGCCGCGCTTACTCTGCCCAGCTTCTGTCTGTGAAGCGCTGGAAGGCTGCGCCAAGGACTTGCTGGTTTTTTCCAGCAATGGATTGATCTTGTGCATCGATGACACTCATGTTCGACGACTCGCCGAGCCGTCTTGCCCACTGATATTTTATGAACTGCAAAAACCGGGTGTTCCACGACGCATGCACCTGATTGGTATCACGCCAGTAAAGAACGAACTCTCTGACCTTCGCCCGCGCGAATTCTTCATCGATCTCGGCAAGGTGGAGAATGTCATAACACTCTGTACTGGGTTGCCAGTCATCGCCAATGCGCCGGGGCAAAGTGTCGTGCTCGATGGAGGACGAATACTTGCTCCATTGCCGGCGGATATGTTCGATGAAACGCGTATTCCAGGCACCATTGGTGGCGCCACGTTCGCGCCAGTAAAGCACGAATTCTGGAACGGCATCTTCAATGAATTGCGGATTGATGCCTGAATTCTCGAGAATGACGAAAGCGTCGCTGCTCGGCCACCACTGCGGCGACATCTCGGTTTCCAGTTCGCTCATGCCACGGCGTGTCTGTTCCTGACGCCACTCACGCAGTACGAACTTGTAAAAGGCATTGCCCCAGGAGAACCGGGCCTGGCCCCGTTCCCGCCAATACATGACGAAGCCTGGCACCAGCTGGCGCACGAAGTCTTCCGGAATGTTCTGCTGGCGGCACTGCCGAATCCAGTCCTCGCCCGGCTGCCAGCTGGCCGGCATGAAGGTAGCGCCCTGAGCTTCGGTAGCGACACCTGCAGGCGCCGCTGTAGAGGCAGGTGCTGCCGGACTGCGGGCAGCGTTGATCTTGCGTGTTGCTGGCACCGGGGCGGCGGGTCGTGCCTGGTTGATGGCGAAACAGAGTGTCTCGCGGTTGCCGGTTTCGGCGTCGATCAGAATCAGTCCGAGATCCTGCAGGCTCTTCTGCACACGCTTGATGTCAATGAGAGCCCAGAATGGCAGTGCCTTCATCAAATCCATCTGACTGAGCTCCAACCAGGCGAAGCGGTCCTTCTCACGCAGTGGCCGGTGTGCCATCAGTTCGCTGAAAACGTGCAGCATGACGGCCTCTTCCAGGCCGATGGTGGCGGCCAGGGTGGGGGAGATCACCAGAGGGCGTTCGGGTACCAGCGACGACTGCATGACAGACCTGCTTCAAGGAAGGAACGGCAATGCTAACACAGCGTCGGCGCCCGTGGCTCTCCCGAAGCGGCCACCATTGCCGCTCACGCTCAGGCACGGTCCAGCTTGTACGCTTCTTGAAGGGCGCGCCGGCGTGCTTCGATGCCATGCCTCAGCGTCCAGTGCCAATGCGAGTGGAATCCAGCCATCTTCCACCTCTGCAACAACCTGCACGTCTCCCGCGTTCAAGCGCGTTCCCAGGGCGGGATCACTCAGTGCCAGCTCAACCGCAATCGCCTGAATGCGCTCATTGGCGAGGGCCACCAGATCAGACTCCGTGACAGGCTCCACTGGAAGCAGCGCGCGGCGCAGCGCCTCGGTGTAGGCCAATTCATCGAGTGCCGCAGGGGCATTGTCCGCTTCGGCCAAGGTATGTTCCGACTGCAAGGCGGCGAGGGCCTCGTCTACAGTCGCTTCCGCGACGAAGCGCAAATCGGCGGCTCGGTAGAAGCCCTCAAGCACACTGCGGCGAGTCGGCGCAGGCGACGCGTCCGCGCCCTCGACTGCAGGCCTCGGGGCAAGGGCTGCATCCACGCGACGATCCAGAAACTGCTCCTGCAGCATGCGTGTGTCTTCAGACGGGTGATAGCCCCCGCTGAGACTCAACAGCAGCTGCGGCCTTTCGGTCAGCGCTCTGGCCAGCGTGAGCAGTTTCTCGCGCTCGGGGGGAGCAAGGTCGGCACGCCCGGGCAGGAATGCGATTACCCCGATGTCCGCATCCTGCGCACCGCCGACCAGATTCGCCAGAAAGCGGAACGGCGCTGTGACAACATTGCGGATGATGTTGGACAGTGCAGTGCGGATGATACCCCCGTAACTGAACTGGGGATTGCCAAGGTCGCCCGTGACGGGCACTTCCAGGTCGATGACGCCGTTGCGGTCCTTGAGCAATGCCACCGCCAGACCGAGAGGCAGGTCGAGAGCGTCCGGATGTGGCACTTCGTCGCCAAGCACCAGGTCGCGCAGGCGCAACGCGTTGTCGCCGCTCAGCTGGTTGTCGGCAATCTCATAGGCCAGGTCCACATCCATGGCGCCATCATCGATGCGGCGTCCCGCAAACTTGATGACATAGGGAGACAAGGTCGGAATGTCGAGATTGCGGAACTGCAGTGCAATCTCGGTCAGCTCATTGAACGCAAGAGGCCGCAGCCGTCCTTCGATGCTGGCCAGTCCGAATTCGCCTACCTGCCCTTCCAGTCGAACCCGGGCCGGTTCCGTGGAGCGTGTCGAAATGGCGGAAATCTCTCCGTTCAGGTGGGTCATCAGCACGGCGAACGGCAGAGGCAGAGAGCGGTCAGAGAAATCGGCGCTGGCATTGTCGATGCGGATACGTTCGATCTGCAGGGCTGGCAAAGGCTCTGCGGGCGCATTGGCTGCCGCTTCCCCGGGCGCTGCCGTATCGGCGTCCGCAACGGGACCCGCCACCAGAATGCTGCCCAGGTTCGTGCTGCCGTCAGCCGCAATCTCGATTCGGGCATAGGGCTCGCTCACTCGCAGATCGCCGATTGTCAGGCGCGTCTCGTCCGCCATATCCAGCGCAAGGGCAGAAACATCCAGTGCCCCCACCCGGAACAGGGACTCGCCTTGCAGTGTGTCGCGGATGAGCAGAGCCTCCACGCCGACGGACCCCTCGTAGCGCAGGCGTCCCGGACCACTGAGCAGATTGCCTTCCAGTCCCACCCGGCCCTCTTCCAGCGCGATATTGGCCAGCCCTTCAATGTAGGGCTGCACAACGGGCAGTGCCAGTGCTTCTACAAGCAGTTCCAGCGACGCGTCCAATTGCGGCAGCACGGTGACCTCGCCACTGGCGCGCAATGTGCCCCCGCTGCTGACATTCACAACCGTTTCCACAGTGAAGGGCACGCCGGGCTGATTCACCAGATTGCTGAGGCGGGCCTCAATCCCCAGCCCCACAACGACATCCTGAACGGGCACGCGGTCAGTCAACCCTACCTGCCAGCTGTCCAGCACCAGTTCGTCGAGGCGCAGAGACCAAGGGGCTGCCACAGGCGGCACAGCACCCTGTCCGACCGGGCCCTGGTCGGCTGTGTTTGCGGCGGGGAACAGTTGCAGCACATTGACACCACCGTCCTCAAAGCGCTCAGGACGCAGATCGAAACCGCCAAGACGCAGGGATTGCACCCCCGCGCTCCTATCACCGAGGTCGAAGGAACCTCCGCTCAATGCAATCTCCGGCATACGGGCCAGCAGTGCGCCGCTGTGCCTCTCGTGGATATCGAGATCACTGAGATTCAGCTGCAATCCATCGACAGCAAGCTGGGCGCCGCCGTCATCGGCCAGCGCAAAGGTATAGTTGAACTGTGACTCCAGCCAGCCTCCGGCGAGGCGCACCGGCAATTGTTCGCGCAGATACTCGTAGACCAGCGCCGGGTAAGGACCGCGCAATTGAACTTCACCCTGCGAGCGCAGCGGGGCAAGGGAAAGCGAGCCACGCCAGTCCACGCGGGAACCGTTGCCCATGGTAAGACTGAGCGTCTGCCCGGCAGGAGACTCTGGCAGGGTGCTGAGATTCTCGACCTGAAAGTCCAGGGCGTCGATCAAGGCAATGTAGGGAACCGTGGGCACATTGTCAGTCAGTCCGAGGCTGGCGCCCTGCACCCTCAGGTCCGCGATCAGCACCCTTGGCAGGACGGAGTCTGGCACACCTTCAACCGCTGACTGCGGCACTGCCGGCGCGGCACCGGCGCTCCAGCGCTGCGCCAGCCGGCTCAGATTGTTGTCAACGTTGTTGTAGCGGCGCATGGAAAAGTGCAGGCCGTCCACGTGCACTTCGCGGAAACTGAAAGCGCTTTGCACAAGGCTGTCGGCCTGCAGGTTGATGAAGGCGCGTTCCAGCGACAGGACGCGCCAGCCATCGGCATCAATCATGTCCAGGCGTTCGACGGTGAGCTGCAGGGCAAAGGGATTGAAGGAGATGTCATCTACCTTGAACTGCACGCCAAGACGATCCTGCAGCAAGACGGCAATCTGACGCTCGGCCAGCCAGGGCAGAAGCAGAAACCCGGCGGCTGTGTATATGGCTGCAAGCGCAATGAACCAGCGCAGGGAGCGCAGTGCAATCCGTGTCGATCGCGCAAACATGTTCTGCCCGCCTTTCGTCTGTCTTGTCGCCCTGATGTAATTGCCCATGACACGCCAGGCCGGGGCTCCTGCCGCCACCTTCATGGCAGCGCTGATGGATTCGACCGTGACATCGCAGTCCAGTTCCACAGTCAGGTCGACGAGGCTGTCACCGGGCACGGGCACGCGCAAGGACCTTCCATGGCGTGCGGCATCAGTGTACACCCGGGACCAAAAAAAAAAGCCCGGGCTCTCTCGAGTCCGGGCTTTCTCATTTCTGCAAGGTGACGCGCTTAGTGGGCAGCGGCGCCAGAGCTCACCGGGCCGTGCAGAGACACGGCTGTCAGCGTGGAGCCAGTCTGCAGCACTATGTACTGCTCGCCCTTGTGCACGTAGGTCATCATGCCGTAACGGCTGTTGCCGGAAACCGCCACTTTGCCCAGCTGCTCGCCTGTCATCTTGTCCACCGCGAACAGTGCCGGAGTACCATCACTGGACTGTGAGGCATAGATCAGCATGTTCTTGGTGACAGTCATCGGCGCGTGTGCGCCAGTGCCTGTGTTGCCGACATCAATGCCTGCCAGTGCAGGGTTGTTCTTGATGCGGTCGGGGGTTTCGCCAACCGGAATCATCCACAGATGCTCGCCGGTGTTCAGGTCGATCGCTGTAATGCGGCTGTAGGGTGGCTTGAACAATGGCAGACCTTCGGGGCCGCGCGGGCCACCAGCGCCAGTGCCAACGGCGTACTGAGCGACCGTTGTGCCCGTGGTGGTTGTGCCGTTGTCAGTCATGTAGCGCAGATCCGCTTCTTCGCCTGGCACCAGCTGACGCGTGGTGCAGCCGCTCAGGGACGTTACGTACAGAATGCCTGTCTCGGGGTCCCCTGCAGCCGGGCCGCTGATGTTCACGCCACCGACGTCACCCGGGCACCACAGTGCGCCGCGCTTGCCAATGTCATTGTCACGGTGAAGAGGAGGTGTGAACAACGGGCCGACTTCCCACTCAGCCAGGATATCGAGAGCCTGCTGACGCAGTTCCGGCGTGAAGTCGATCAGGTCGTCTTCGACCAGGCCCTGCCGATCATACGGTGCCGGCTTGGTGGGGAAAGGCTGAGTCGCAGAGAGTTGCTCGCCCGGAATCATGGACTGCGGCACGGGACGCTCTTCGATTGGCCACAGCGGCTCACCGGTTTCACGGTTGAACACGTAAGTGAACGCCTGCTTGGTGACCTGCGCCACGGCGGGGATGGTCTGACCGTTCTGAGTCACGTCCAGCAGCACGGGGGCAGTGGGGGTGTCATAGTTCCAGATGTCGTGGTGCACCATCTGGAAGTGCCACTTGCGCTCGCCCGTCTTGACGTCCAGCGCAATCAGACTGGTGCCGAAGAGGTTGTCGCCCGGACGGAAGCCACCGTAGAAGTCCACGGTTGCGCCGTTGGTCGGGATGTACACCAGACCGAGTTCCGCGTCCGCAGACATTGGCGCCCAGGAAGATATGTCACCTGTGTACTGCCAGGCGTCGTTTTCCCAGGTCTCATGACCGAATTCGCCCGGCTGCGGAATGACATTGAACTTCCAGAGGAAGGCTCCTGTCTTCGCGTCATAGGCCAGAATGTCGCCAGGCACGTTCTCGATGCGGGACTGGTTGTAACCTTGTTCGGCAGAGTTGCCGACTACCACAACATCGTTGACCACGATGGGCGGTGAAGAGGTCGTGATATAGCCCACTTCCTTGGGAATGCCGTAGAAGGGGTCGAATTCATGACCAAGGTCGGCCAGCATGTCGACGATGCCGTGCTCAGGGAAACCTTCCACCGGCACCTGCTTGCCGAAACCTTCCAGCGGAGCGCCCGTGTCTGCATCCAGTGCCACCAGGAAGAAGGCCGGGGTGCTGATGTAGATCACGCCTTTGCCGTCAATCTCGGTGTACGCCACGCCCTTGCCGTAGTCGGCGCGCATGGAGTACTCGTAGCGGAACGTGTTCGGCTCGCGGTAGGACCAGATGGTTTCGCCAGTCTCTGGATCAAGCGCCACGACGTGACGACGCGGACCGGCAACGGTGTAAAGCTTGCCATTGATGTAGCTGGGGGTAGCGCGGCCGCTGGACGCCTGATAACTGGCGCCATCCCATATCCATGCTTCCTTGAGTTCACCGAAGTTCTCGGGCGTGATGTTGGCTGCGGGAGAATAGCGTGCGTGGTCAGCATCGCCGCCCAGGTGTCGCCACTCGACGGTGTCCTGTGCGGTGGCCGCAGCAGAGGCTGTCAGCAGCAGGCCGAATGGCAAGGCCCGCAGCAACGCTCTTGACAGCGATCGCCAGCCCTTGGCTGCTGGCGTGAAACGCGATTTTGTCATTGTCATTTCCTCGATTGGTAGATTTCAAACTTTGCAAAACACAAATGAACTATGGTGACTGAAAAGAGCACGCAGAATACCCCAGCATCCTGAGCAAGTCCATGCGCTCCAGCTGGGCTGCAAGCCACGAATGCCGCGCCTTGCGGGCCATCAGGACGGCATTGGGGCTGCCACTCAAGACCGGCAAATCGAGCGGAGTGATTCGCTTTTGTGACACTCTTTTGCAAACAAACTTTCGTTTCTGCAAACACATGCGGACTGCCATGATTCGGCACATTGCAATGGCAGCTTCAAAAAAGCAGAGGCCGGAGCGCTTGCGCACTCCGGCCTCTGGTTTTGCCAGCCTCCGCGAAGCGGAGGTCAGCGGTCATGCTCAACGATCAATGCGCTTCGGCTGCCGCTACCGGGCCATGCAGGCTCATCGCTGTCAGCTTGCTGCCAGTCTGCAGCACAATGTACTGCTCGCCTTCATGCATATAGCTCATCATGCCGTAACGGCTTGCGGCGGAGACAGGGATGCGGGCCAGCTCGTTGCCTGTCATCTTGTCGATGGCGAACAGGTGCGGCGTGCCATCACTGACTTCACCTGCGTAGACCAGCATGGACGGAGTCACCAGCATTGGAGCCTGGGCGCCAGTACCTGTGTTGCCGACATCCACGCCAGCCAGCGCTGGATTGTTCTTGATGCGGTCTGGTGTCTCGCCAATCGGGATCATCCACAGGGTTTCACCGGTGTTAAGATCGATTGCAGTGATGCGGCTGTACGGAGGCTTCATCAGCGGCAAACCTGACGGATGACGCGGAGCACCGCCGCCAGCGCCATTGGCGTACTGGGCAGGGGTAACACCTGTCGTGGTAGTACCGTTGTCAGTCATGTAGCGCAGATCGGCTTCATCACCCGGTACCAGCGTGTGTGCACTGCACGCGCTCTGGGAAGTCAGGAAGATGATGCCGGTTTCCGGGTCAGCAGCAGCCGGGCCAGTGATGTTGGAGCCACCACCGTCACCTGGACACCACAGTGAACCGCGCTTGCCCAGGGGGTTGTCGCGGTGCAGTGGCGGGTTGTAAAGCGGACCGATCTCCCAGTCTGCCAGGGCAGCAATGGCCTGCTCGCGCAGCTCGGGAGTGAAGTCAATCAGATCGTCCACGGAGATGCCTGCCAGGTCATACGGGGCGGGCTTGGTCGGGAACGGCTGCGTCGGAGAAAGTTTCTCGCCAGGCACCAGAGACTGGGGCACAGGACGCTCTTCGATCGGCCACAGCGGCTCGCCTGTCTCGCGGTTGAACGCGAACAGCAGAGTCTGCTTGGTGGCTTGCGCGACGGCCTTGATGGTGCGGCCATTCTGCTCGACGTCGATCAGGATCGGCGCTGTCGGGATGTCATAGTTCCAGACATCGTGGTGCACCAGCTGGAAGTGCCAGCGACGTTCACCAGTCTCGACGTCCAGCGCCAGCAGGCTGGTGCCGAACAGCGTGTCACCCGGGCGGAAGCCGCCGTAGTAATCCACTGTGGGCGGGTTGGTGGCGATGTATACGAGACCCAGCTCCGGGTCGGCGGACAGCGGCGCCCAGGGAGACACGTCACCTGTGTACTGCCAGGCATCGTTTTCCCAGGTGTCATGGCCGAATTCACCCGGTTGCGGGATCACGTTGAACTTCCACTTGAAAGCGCCTGTCTCGGCGTCATACGCCAGGATGTCGCCGGGGATGTTCTCGATGCGGGACTGGTTGTAACCCTGCTCAGCAGAGTTGCCTACCACGACCACGCCGTTCACGACGATGGGCGGAGAGGATGCCGTCACGTAGCCGACTTCTTTTGGAATGCCGTAATAGGGATCAAACTCGTGGCCCAGGTCAGCCAGCATGTCAACCACGCCGGTTTGTGCAAAGCCATCGATAGGCACCGGATTGCCGAAGCCTTCCAGCGGCGCACCCGTGTCAGCGTCCAGTGCGGTCAGGAAGAAAGCCGGGCTGATGATGTAGACAACGCCCTTGCCGTTGACTTCTGCATAGGCGACGCCCTTGCCGTAATCCTGACGCATGGAGTATTCCCAGCGGAACGTGTTCGGCTCGCGGTAGGACCACAGGGTTTCACCGGTCATCGGATCCATGGCCACCACGTGGCGGCGCGGGCCGGCCACTGTGAACAGTTTGCCATCGACATAGCTGGGGGTAGAGCGACCACTGGCGGCGTCAAAGCTGGCACCATCCCATACCCATGCTTCCTTCAGTTCGCCGAAGTTTTGCGGGGTGATGTTGGCAGCCGGGGTGTAGCGGGTGTGATGAGCGTCGCCACCAAGGTGGGTCCACTCAACGGTGTCCTGGGCTCCGGCGGGAGAAGCAGCGGCGACCAGCAAACCCAGCGGCAGCGCCCTCGTCAGAGTCCGACTCAGTGAATGCCAGCGACTGGTCGCTGACTGTCGGGAGGATCCCGACCCAACTAGCGTTGTTGTCATTATTTTTCCTCGATGAGCAGAAAGAACACTCAGACCGGATAGAGAGTTTTTGTTGTTGTCGTAGACCTGGTGCACGCGTGCGCATCGGGCCTTCAGACCCCTTCAACATGGCAGAAACATGACCTGCCCGTGCTGAAATGAGGCCGTGAGAATAACCCAGCCACAGGGCGCAAGTCCATTGGCAAACGCTGGTCTGCTTCTGAGCCTGGGCCAGCTGACCGACGGCCTGCCAAAAATGCAGAGGCCCGGCTGATGCAAACCAGCCGGGCCTCCTTTTGCAGCGCCCGTCCCTCTCGGGATGGCGCCTCGATCAATGCGCTTCTGCAGCTGCCACCGGACCACTCAGGCTCATCGCAGTGAGCTTGGAGCCAGTCTGCAGAATGATGTACTGCTCGCCGTGGTGCACGTAGCTCATCATGCCGTAACGGCTGGTTTCCGGCACCTGGACGCGGGCCAGTTCACGGCCAGTCATCTTGTCGATGGCGAACAGATGCGGTGTGCCATCACTGACCTCACCCGCGTACACCAGCATGGAAGGCGTCACCATCATGGGGGCCATGGCGCCCGTGCCGGTGTTGCCAATGTCGATACCCGCGATCGCCGGGTTGTTCTTGATGCGATCCGGTGTCTCGCCCACAGGGATGTACCACAGGATCTCGCCGGTATTCAGGTCGATCGCCGTGATGCGGCTGTAGGGCGGCTTCCACAGTGGCAGACCGCTCGGATGACGGGGAGCACCAGCACCAGGACCATTGGCATAGCGCGCCGGAGTCACACCCGTCGTGGTAGTGCCGTTGTCAGTCATGTAACGCAGATCCGCTTCCTCACCTGGCAACAGCTGGATGGCACTGCAGGCTGCCTGCGAGGTCACGAACACGATGCCGGTTTCAGGATCACCAGCGGCAGGGCCCGTGATGTTGGAACCACCACCACCGCCCGGGCACCAGTAGGCGCCGCGTTTGCCCAGATCATTGTCTCTGTGCAGCGGTGGGTTGTAGAGCGGGCCGATCTGCCAGTCTGCCAGTGCGGCAATGGCTTGCGCCCGCAACTCTGGTGTCCAGTCAATCAGATCATCCACAGACAGGCCATTGAGGTCGTATGCGGGCGGCTTGGTCGGGAATGGCTGAGTCGGCGAAGCAAACTCGCCGGGCACCAGTGAGGGCGGTACCGGACGCTCTTCGATCGGCCACAATGGCTCGCCTGTTTCGCGGTTGAAGGCGAACAGCAGTGTCTGCTTGGTAGCCTGAGCGACCGCAGGAATGCGCTCGCCGTTGTGCATCACATCCAGCAGCACGGGTGCCGTCGGCACGTCGTAGTTCCAGATGTCATGGTGCACCAGCTGGAAGTGCCAGCGACGCTCGCCTGTCTCCACATCCAGCGCAATCAGGCTGGTACCGAACAGGTTGTCACCGGGGCTGAAACCACCGTAGTAGTCCACTGTGGGCGGGTTGGTGGGGATGTACACCAGACCCAGCTCCGGGTCGGCTGACAAAGGTGCCCAGGGAGACACGTCACCTGTGTACTGCCAGGCATCGTTTTCCCAGGTGTCGTGGCCGAATTCGCCAGGACGCGGGATCACGTTGAACTTCCATTTGAAAGCGCCTGTCTTCGCATCGAAGGCAAGGATGTCACCGGGAATGTTTTCGATACGGGACTGGTTGTAGCCCTGTTCAGCAGAGTTGCCCACCACGACCACGCCGTTGACGACGATGGGTGGCGAGGAAGATGTCACATAACCCACTTCCTTGGGGATCCCGTAGAAGGGGTCATACTCATGACCCATGTGCGCCAGCAGATCGATCACGCCCGTCTCGGCAAACCCTTCGATGGGTACCGGGGCTCCGAAGCCTTCCAGCGGTGCGCCGGTATCGGCGTCCAGCGCCGTCAGGAAGAAGGCCGGGCTGATGATGTAAACCACGCCCTTGCCGTCAACTTCTGCATACGCGACGCCCTTGCCGTAATCCTTGCGCATCGAGTATTCCCAGCGGAACGTGTTCGGCTCTCGGTAGGACCAGAGTGTCTCGCCGGTCGTGGGGTCCATGGCAATGACGTGACGACGGGGGCCCGCCACTGTAAACAGCTTGCCATCCACGTAGCTGGGGGTGGAACGGCCGCTGGCCGCATCGAAACTGGCGCCGTCCCAGACCCACGCTTCCTTCAGTTCACCAAGATTTTCCGGGGTGATGTTGGCAGCCGGGGTGTAACGGGTGTGATGAGCATCGCCACCAAGGTGGGTCCACTCGACAGTATCCTGAGCCTGCGCGGGAGCCCCGGCGGCCAGCAACAAGCCCAGCGGCAACGCGCGCGTCAACGCTTGACTCAGTGTGCGCCAGCGATTGCTCGCCGGCTGTCGGGAAAGCCCCGACCCTTCATGCTCTTTTATCATTGTTATTACCTCATGGAGCAGATTTAGAAGATTGCAGACAAACCACAGGACCAGCATGGTGCATAGCGTGCATACCAGCGGGAGAGTAGCGCAAGCCGCGCTTGTGCGTCCAGCCACAGGGGCGGCCTGCCATCAGTGTGCTTCAGCTTCCGCGACAGGACCGTGCAGACTCATCGCAGTCAGTCGCGGCCCGGTCTGCAGCACGAAATACTGTTCGCCCTGATGCACATAACTCATCATGCCGTAGGCACTCGATTCGGGCACCGCGACGCGAGACAGTTCACGTCCCGTGGCTTTGTCGATGGCGAACAGGTGTGGCGTACCGTCGCTGACTTCCCCTGCATACACCAGCATGGACGGCGTCACCAGCATGGGTGCATGGGAGCCAGTACCGGTATTGCCGACATCGATACCCGCCAGTGCCGGGTTGTTTCTGATGCGGTCCGGCGTCTCGCCCACCGGGATGTACCACAGGTGCTCGCCGGTATTCAGATCGATCGCAGTGATGCGGCTGTAAGGCGGCTTCCAGAGCGGCAGGCCGGTGGGATGGCGGGGCGACCCGGCGCCCGGGCCATTGGCATAGCGCGCCGGCGTCAGACCCGTCGTGGTAGTGCCATTGTCGGTCATGTAGCGCAAATCAGCTTCTTCACCGGGCAGCAGCTGGTTGGCGCTGCAGCCCATGCGGGACGTCACGAACACGACGCCAGTCTCGGGATCGGCTGCCGCTGGTCCGGTGATGTTGCTGCCGCCGCTCGGGCACCAGAAGGCGCCGCGCTTGCCCAGCGGATTGTCACGGTGCAGAGGCGGGTTGTAGAGCGGACCGATCTGCCAGTCTGCCAGAGCGACAATTGCCTGGGCGCGCATTTCGGGCGTGAAATCGATCAGCATGTCCTCGGAAAGTCCGCCCGGTTCATAGGGCAGCGGCTTCGTTGGGAAAGGCTGTGTAGGGGACAATTGCTCGCCCGGCACGAGAGAGGGCGGCACGGGGCGCTCCTCGATCGGCCACAAGGGCTCACCGGTTTCCCGATTGAAGGCAAACAGCATGGCCTGCTTGGTGGCCTGCGCGAGAGCCTTCACCGTCTGTCCTTCATGTTGCACGTCTATCAGCACCGGCGCCGTCGGAATGTCGTAGTTCCAGACATCGTGATGCACCAGCTGGAAGTGCCAGCGACGCTCGCCTGTCTGCACATCCAGCGCGATCACGCTGGTCCCGAAAAGATTGTCACCTGGCGAAAAGCCACCGTAATAATCCACAGTCGGAGGATTGGTCACGGCGTAGACAAGGCCCAGTTCCGGGTCAGCGGACAGTGGCGCCCAGGGCGACACGTCGCCTGTGTACTGCCAGGCATCGTTCTCCCAGGTGTCATGGCCGAACTCACCGGGCCGGGGAATCACGTTGAATTTCCATTTGAAGGCGCCCGTCTTCGCATCGAAGGCCAGAATGTCACCCGGGATATTCTCGATGCGGGACTGGTTGTAGCCCTGCTCGGCGGAATTGCCCACGACCACCACGCCATTGACGACGATGGGTGGCGAGGACGATGTGACATACCCCACTTCCTTGGGAATGCCGAAGTAGGGATCGAAGTCATGCCCGAGATGGGCCAGCAGATCCACCACACCCGTCTGGGCAAAGCCGTCGATGGGCACCGGGGCACCGAAGCCGGGCAGCGGAGCGCCGGTGTCAGCGTCCAGTGCTGTCAGGAAGAAAGCCGGACTGATGATGTAGATGACACCCTTGCCGTCCACTTCTGCATAGGCCACGCCTTTGCCATAGTCGGCACGCATCGAGTATTCCCAGCGGAAGGTATTGGGCTCACGGTAGGACCAAATTGTCTCTCCGGTCATCGGGTCCATGGCCACGACATGGCGACGGGGGCCGGCGACAGTGAAGAGTTTGCCGTCCACATAACTCGGGGTGGAGCGGCCACTGCCGGCGTCAAAACTCGCGCCATCCCAGACCCACGCGGCTTTCAGCTCGCCGAAATTCTCCGGGGTGACGTTGGTGGCCAGGGTGGAACGGGTGTGGTGAGCATTGCCCCCCAGGTGGGTCCATTCGACAGTATCCTGCGCGAAGGACAGTGAGGTGGCTGCCAGCAGCAGCCCGGTCTGGAGCATTTTCGACAACACTCCGGCCAGCGGGTGTCGGGACTTGCGGAAAACCTTGCGGACGGACTTCGGGCCTGCGTGCTCTATTTTCATTGTTGTTATCCTCAGTGAGCAGATCGGAACCAGACTTGCACGGCACGAGAGTAGCGCGCTGCTCATGGCATGTCCAATCAGCAAACGCTGGATACCCCCGCTTTGAACGATCAGTTGCCTGAAGGCAGGGGCACGATGCGGAATGCGGCCTGACTTCCAAGTATGGCAACCAGCTCCGTCAGGGTTCTATGCATCTGCTCGCGGAACTGCCAGGGCGTATTGACGATGAGCATTCCTGAACCGTGCATTCCGAATTCCGCGGCCTGTTCCTGCACGGTCAGTTCCAGAAGCAGCATGTCTGGCAGCGCGTCGCGCCCCAGCGCGGAGATCAGCCATTCGCTGTGGTCACGCTGTCGGGCCAGGCGCGGGTACCAGAGAGCGAGCACGCCGACCGGCCAGCGCCGGTGCAGTTTGGCGAGGGTCTGCTGAACACGCTGGTAGTCTTTCTTCTCTTCGTAGGACGGGTCAATCAGTGCCATGCCGCGACGCGGCTCCGGGGGTGTAAGGGCCAGCAGGCCTTCGAAGGAATCGCGGTGGTGCAGGCTGACCCGCTTGTCGTGCCCGAGATAGTGGTGCAGAGACTCGATTTCAGCAGGGTGCAGCTCCATGACATGCAGTCGGTCCTGTGCACGCAACGCACTCTGGATCAGTACCGGTGAGCCCGGATAGAAGCGGAGTTTGCCCTTGGTATTGCTGGCCGCCACGCGCTGGACATAGGACGCCAGCAGCGGGTCCGTGATCGGCGCGTCCCACAGGGGCACGATGCCTGATTCGTGCTCGCGATTGGTCTGGGCGTGTTCGTTGAAAAGATCATAGAGACCGCCGCCGCCATGGGAGTCGATGCAGGTGAACGGCTTGTCCTTGGCGGACAATTTCTGCAACAGCCCCAGCAACACAAGATGCTTCAGCACGTCGGCATGATTGCCGGCGTGAAAACCGTGACGATAACTGAGCATGGGGGTCTCCGGTGTCTGGCGGCGCTCACTTGTGCGAACGCCGCCAGACGGGTGATCAAACGGGGCGGACGTCGGGCAGGCCGTGCTTGTTGGCAAAATAGGGGTTTGGAGAAAGGTAGGACCCCACAATCATGCCGATCAGACTAAGGAGCAGGCCAACCAGTTGTGGCTCGAAAGGCACATCTGGAATGAAGATTTCCAGGAACAGCCAGCTTCCCAGGCCAAGCGCCATGGACAAGGAGGCACCCAGATTGCTGGCGCGGGACCAGAACAGCCCGGCGGTCAGAGGCACGAATACGCCCGCCAGGGTAATGCGGTAGGCGTTCTCCACCATGGCGTGAATGTCAGAACTGGACAGTACGGCATTGGCGACCACCAGCAGCGTGAACACAAAGACGGTGTAGCGGGTGTAGCGCAGCAGTTGCTCATCCGTCATGTCCGGCTTGAAGTTCTTCAGCACGTTCTCGGTGAACGTCACTGACGGCGCCAGCAGAGTGCCGGAGGCCGTACTCATGATGACCGACAGCAGGGCGCCGAAGAACACCGCCTGCAGCCAGAATGGCATGTGCACTACGACAAAGGTGGGCAGCACCAGCTGGGAGTCCTCAGCCATCAGGCGACTGGTAAGCTCCGGGTCCACCAGGCTGGCACTGTAGGCCAGGTACAACGGGACCGCGGCGAAGAAGAAATAAGCGATGCCGCCAAGTGTTGTGGCCCAGACAGCCACCGTTTCATTCTTCGATGTATTGACACGCTGGAACACGTCCTGTTGCGGAATAGACCCCAGCGCCATGGTGAACAACGCTGCCATCCATCCCAGCATGTCCACCAGATCGAGCGTCGGCAGCCAGTTGAACTTGCCCTCTGCTGCCGCCTTGCTGATGACGGTGGACATGCCACCCGCCATCTCGCTGGCACTGCTGGTGACCAGCAACAGACCGATCACGATGACCACCATCTGCACACAGGTGGTGACCGCCACTGACCACATCCCGCCGAACAGGGTATAGACAAGCACGACAGTGGCACCAATTATCATGCCCTGAGTCATGCTCACCGTCCCGTCGGAAAGCACGTTGAACACCAGCCCAAGGGCGGTCACCTGAGCAGAGACCCAGCCGAGATACGACAGCACGATGCACGTAGACAGGACAAGTTCAGTCCTCTTGTTGTAGCGGATGTGAAAAAAGTCACCCAGGGTCATCAACTTCAGCCGGTACAGGGGCAGCGCGAAGATCAGACCGAACAACACCAGACAGACCGATGCACCGAGCGGGTCGGAGATCAGACCGCGGAATCCCTCGTCCAGAAAGGTGGCCGAGATGCCCAGCACGGTTTCAGCCCCGAACCAGGTGGCGAAGACCATGGCCATGACCATGAACATCGGCAAGCTGCGCCCTGCGGTGATGTAGTCGCTGGCAGAATGAACCTTGCGGGAAGCGACAAGCCCGATGGCAATCGAAATGACGAGATAGACGACAACAAGTGCTAGCAGCATGATGGTTCCCGGTCAGTGGTGGACGTTCCGCTCGCATGATAGGAAAACTCTGCGAAAAAATCACCGCCCAGTTTAATTGCGCCTCCCGCGATGCCGCTCCACACTTTCTATGCTAGTGTAGCCGCTCGTCAATCCAAGCCGATACAGAGACTTACGTGGCCATCAACTTCTACAGGAAAATCAAGCGCAGTATTCAGGAAGATGGCCTGATCGTCAGCAGCTCCGTGTTTCTCGTCAACTCCATGGTCGGCAAGATCGACTTCGGACGCGCGCTGCGAATTCTGGAAATTGGCAGTGGCAAGGGCCCCTTCACGCGCGAAATCATCCGCCGCATGTCTCCAGACTCACAGCTGGATGTCTGCGAAATCAAGAGTGAATACAACCCCTGGATCGAAGAGCTGATGGCGCAGCACCCGGACAAGCAGGTTACCTTGTACAACGGTTGTGTGACGGAACTGCTGAACAAGGCCGACTACTACGATGTCATCGTCTCATCCCTGCCCCTCAAGAACTTCGAACGCATGAAAGACCAGAATGCCTTCCTGTACAGAGTCATCCAGGGTTTCAGATTCGCACTCAAGGATGGCGGCATCTATCTGCAGTACCAGTACTTTCGCAGCAACAAGGCAGACATCGAGACTGTTTTTGGCAAAGTGATGGACGAAGTGGACTTTGTGCCCCTGAACATCCTGCCGGCTTTCGTCTACAGCATGACCAAGTGATTCGTCTACCGTGAACAAAGACAAGTTCGAAACTGTCGGCTCCTTTGGGCTGTATCTATGGCTGGCACTGATCGCATCCAGCCTTTCCCTGTTTTTTTTCATGCCCGAATTGTTCGAGCCGCAAAGCATCCGGCAGTTCTTTACCGACAACCTCTTCAGCGGCCTGCTGGTCTACTTCATCATTTCCACCGTGCGCGGCTTCACCCTGATCCCCTTGACGCCCATCGTGCTGGCGGGGGTACTGGTGTTTCCGCCGTGGCCGTTGTTTCTGGTCAACCAGGCAGGCGTATACACGTCATCGGCGATTCTGTATTACATGACCCGCTACATGCGCTTCGACAATTTCTTCTTTACTCACTATCCGCAGCAGGTGGAGAAGCTCATCCTGCTGCTGCGCAAACGCGAACTGCCAGTGATCAGCCTGTGGGGCTTTGCGCCGTTCATCCCAACCGACATGATCATCTGCATCTGCAGCGTGCTGCGCATCAGTGTCTTCAAGACGCTGCTCGGCGTATCCATCGGCGAAGGCGTCATCTGCGCCGTCTACATTTTCGGAGGCTCGGCCGGACTGGCCGCCCTTCTCAATTATCTGCAGGCTTGAGTCATGCCCACCGCACCCGCTTCGACCACTCTCGCGTTTTTCATCACGTGCTCCAAGGGCATCGAATCCCTGCTGGAAGCGGAACTGCGCGGCTTCGGCATCACCCAGATCAAACCCAGCGTTGCAGGCGTCTACTGTTCTGCCACCCTTGAGTCTGCTTACCGGATCATCATGTTCTCGCGGCTTTGCAATCGCGTGATTCTGCTGCTGACCGAAGGGCCCGTAGTCAGCGCCGATGATCTTTACGCCAGCGCGCAGGTGGTTGACTGGCAAGATCACCTGCCTGTGGGGCAGACCTTGTCCATCAGTGCCTCGGGGGGCACAGAGCAGCTCATCCACACCCAGTTCATCGCGCAGAAGATCAAGGATGCCATTGTGGATCAGTTCCGCGCCCATGGCCTGCCACGTCCGGATGTGAACCGTGATGCCCCGGACCTGCTGATCCATGCCGTCATCAAGAAGGATCGCCTCAGCCTCGGGATAGACCTGGCCGGTGCCAGTCTGCATCGTCGCAACTACCGCACCGAGCAGGGCGAAGCCCCTCTCAAGGAAACGCTGGCAGCCGCACTCCTGATGCGCGCCCGCTGGCCGCGCACTGATGTGGCCGAGCCGGTCCTGTGTGACCCGATGTGCGGGTCTGGCACCTTGCTGATAGAAGGCCTGCTGATGGCGCTGGATGTTGCACCCGGCCTCGTGCGAGACAGCGCGTTGACTCCCTGGCCTCACCATGACCCGGCCGCCATGGCAATGGTGGTCAGCGAAGCACGCGAACGCCGGACCAGGGGCGCCTCCTGGCAGGGCAAAGCCTGGGGCAGCGACAGCGACGAGCGCGCCATCGCCATCGCCCAGCGCAATGCGCGGCGGGCAGGTCTGGAGTCCCTGATCGATTTTCGAGTGAGCAGTGTTCAGGAACTGCACCTGCCTGCTGCGCCGACTCTGGTCATCTGCAATCCCCCCTACGCGGAACGGCTCGGCGAACAAACCGAAGTCGAGATGCTGTATCAGGACCTGGGCGCTTTCCTGCGTCGTGAGGCACAAGGTTCCGAGGCGGCCATTTTCACGGCACGCCCGGAGTGGGGAAAACTGCTTGGCATTCACAGCCACAAACAGTACGCCCTGTTCAATGGCGCATTGCCCGCCAAGCTGCTGTTGATGAGAGTCGATGCCGAATCCATCTACCAGAAACATGTCCGCGCGCCGGAGCCCGTTGAGCGCACTATCGAAGGCGAGCCTCGGCAGGTGCCCTCTTCCGAACCGCTCGACCCGGGGGCACAGATGCTGGCCAACCGGTTGCGCAAGAACCTCAAGTCCATCGGGCGCTGGGCGCAGAAACAGGGTCACATGTGCTACCGCCTGTACGATGCAGACATGCCGGAATATTCCTTTGCCATCGACTGTTATGGCAGCCATGTGCACATGCAGGAATACAAGGCTCCGGCGACAGTCAGCGAGGAAGACTCGGCTCAGCGACGACGCCAGGCCTATCAGGCTCTGTGCCAGGTGATGGCGCAGGAGCTGCAGATTCCGGCAGCAAACATCGTGCTGAAAGTGCGCGAGCGCCAGCGCGGCAGCGAGCAATACCGGCCTACTCAGAACGCAGGAGAAGACTTCGAGGTACGTGAAGGTGCCGCGCGCTTCATCGTCAATCTGGAACGCTATCTGGACACCGGACTCTTCCTCGACCATCGCCCGATCCGCCACTGGATCGGCGAGCACGCCAGCGGAGTGCGCTTCCTGAATCTGTTCTGCTATACGGCCACCGCGACTGTGCATGCAGCACTCGGCGGCGCCACGCACTCCACCAGCGTGGACATGTCGAGGACTTATCTGAACTGGGCCGCCCGCAATTTCGAAATCAACGGCATGGACAAGCGCCAGCATACGCTCGTGCAGCAGGACTGCATGAAGTTTCTGGAGGACTGTGATGAGCAGTTCGATCTGATCTTTCTGGACCCGCCTACCTTCTCCAACTCCAAGAATACCGAGAACGTGCTGGACATCCAGCGCGACCATGCCAGCCTTGTTGACCAGTGCATGCGCCTCCTGCCTGCCGACGGACTGCTGATTTTCTCCAACAATCTTCGCCGCTTCCGGCTGGATGATGCGGTGGGGGAACGCTACCGCGTGCAGGATTGCACGCCAGCGAGCCTGGACAAGGATTTCGAGCGCAACAGCCGCATTCACCAGACGTGGTTCATCCGGCATTGACACCGCTTTGGCGCCTTCGCGTATTTTTATCACAAGGGATGATTGCGTCAGCGCTGCAGCCTGTTTACTCTAACGCTCCATAACAATAAAAGCACGAGGCTACTCCCGATGCGCATCCGCACACAGATCATGCAACGTTCCACTGTTCTAAGCACTCTGCTCCTGCTGGCAGCCGCAGCGCCTCTGGGCCTGCCCGGTGACGTCAGCGCCCAGGGCCCTGGCGACCGTGTCGTCCAGATCCTCGACGAACCCCGGCATCGCACCATGCACGTGGATGGCGACATCAGACTGATTGATGTGCAGATCAACCCCGGCGATCAGACCCTTTATCACACCCATGATGCCGCAATCATGTACACGTTCATCAGCTCCGGCGAAGGGCCTTCCGGAGGACGCATCTCCAGCAATACTGACTATGTGACGGAGAATTTCACGCACCAGGTCAGCAATGAAGGCCCGGGGTTGTTCCGCATCATCGCCCTGACGAATTATGGCCCGCCCATGGGTGCGCTCGATTCCGACCGCCCGGATGGCCTTGCAGGCGAGCCGGAGCTGGAAAACCTGTGGTTTCGCTCGTATCGATTGACGCTTGCTCCCGGTGAGTCCACACCTCCTCAGACTCATCACAATCCAAGCGTCGTCGTGCAGGTGACCGATGGCCTGACCCATGTCACCCGTGCAGACGGCATCACAGCCGAACTGACCGCGATGGGCAGCTGGGCATGGCGCGAGCCACACGCCGCATATCAGGTTGTCAACAAGGGCGATACGCCCGTGGATGTCGTCATCAACGAAGCTCGGCGCGCCATGTAAGGCCCGCGACGCAGTCACCCAGGTATTGTCAGCTTTGCAGCAGGCCGGCGCACACCGCCGGCCAGAAGTTCTGACGGGAGAAACCATGCAGACTTTCAGCAAGACCATTCTGTTTACTGATTCCGACGGCCGTGCTCGCTTTCGCTCCGAGGACATTCCGTTGCCCGAGGGCACCGCTGAAGCACGTCTGTCGCGCCTCTTCGCGGCGCAGGCATTGCAACTGCGCGAAAGCCCGGTGGGCTTTCGCAGCAACATGCACTGCACCAGCTCACCGCAGTGGCTGTTTGTACTGAGCGGCGCCATGGAAATCGGCCTTGCCGACGGCAGTTCCCGTATTTTCAAGGCAGGGGAGCATTTCTATTCGGCCGACCTGCTGCCTGCGGGTGCGACCTTTGATCCGGCCATTCACGGCCATTGGAGCAGACAGATTGGTGATGTGCCGCTTGTCACGCTTTTCGTGAAGGATTGACGCGCAAAGCCTCTTCCGAAGGCGGAGCGAGTTCTATCGAAAGTGCGGCGACAATGCGTTCATGCAGCGTTCGGCGCTCCTGGGGGCTGGCGCTGGTGTGTACTACGTATCCAGCGTCCTGCCCCAGCCCTTTGCGCGGATCGATCACATCGCCGCGCTTTACCTTGATGCGAAACTCCTGCACGCCCTCCTCATCCAGCACACGCGACTTGCCGTGCACGGCAAGCACCGTTCCCGCACCTGGATGCAGCACTTCCGCCGCCGCATAGCACGCCGGATGCTCAGGAAACTGGAATGCCTCGCCCAACTCCATTGCCAGGAATGCCTCCCAGGGATTGAAGTCCCAGGCATGCTGCAGCGCATTCATGATGTAGCCCCCGGGCGGCCGCAAGGCGATCTCGCCGAACAGGGGCCCTCTGGGAGTCAGATAGACCTCGAGATGCGTCATCCCCCAGCCAATGCCGAGCGCCCCGATGGCGCGCTCGTTCAACGACAACAAGGTGCGCTCCAGCTCTGCGTCGAATGCCGCCGGTACGAAGTTGCAGTGCCCCTTGTGGTGGTACTGAGTGATGTTGGTGAAGCGTATGCGGCCACGATCTATGAATGACTCGATACTGGCTTCCTGAGCGTCGACGAAACGCTCCAGAATGGAGCTCCCCTGCCGCCCGGGCACATACTGATCGGGACTGTACAGCAACTGCAGCCCCTTGCCCCCGGATGACTTGCGGAACTTGCGTACCACGGGTGTTCCGAGCGCAGCAAACACCTCACGAGGATCCAGGTCTGCCGTGTCGGCCATGTACCTTGTCATGGGGATACCGAATCCGGCCAGATGTTGCTTCATCAGAAGTTTGTCGCGGCAGCGGGCGCCGGTGACAGTGCTGGAGAGCCGGGCTCCGAGCTGTCGGCGCGCTACGGAAGCCACCAGCACACCGGCCTCGGTGCCTGCGATGACGTGGGTGAATTGCTGATCTGGAAACGAGGTGCGAATCTGTTCGCGGATTCTTTCGGGAGAGTGCCAGAGCGGCGACACCACGCTCTTTTGCGAGCCGGCGACGGTAAAGACTGCTTTCTCCTGCCATACGGAAAAAGGGATGCCGCGCTGGCGCAGGACATCAATCAGCCCGCGCCGCGGACCTATTACCAATACCCGGTACTGTGTCATGTGAAGTAAGGACCGCGAGAGGCGGACCGCCGATCAGTCGCTCCGGGTATCTTTCTTGGCCTTCTTGACGACTTTCTTTTCCTTCATCGTCAAGGCCGGCTTCTTTTTCACTTCCTTCTTGGCATTGCGTTCTTTGGCCATGAGGCTTCTCCTGGTTGACGCCCTGAATCAGGCTGGTGCACTGCCCGGTCACATTGGCATGCCCGGGCAGACGGGTCAATCAACGCTTTACGCGTGACTTGTATTCGCCTGTACGCGAGTCGATCTCCACGAAGTCGCCGATCTCGCAGAATGCGGAAACGCTCATTTCCTTGCCACTCTTCAGACGTGCCGTCTTCATGACCTTGCCGGACGTGTCGCCACGGGCGGAAGGCTCGGTGTAGATGATCTCGCGGGTGATGGTGTTGGGCAGGTCGATTGAAATGACCTTGTCGTTGTAGAACACAGCATTGCAAACATCTTCCATGCCGTCTTCGATGTAGTCGATCACTGCATCCAGATCGTCCTTTTCAATTTCGATCTGTTCGAATTCGGTGTCCACGAACACATACATCGGGTCAGCGAAATAGGAATAGGTCACTTCCTTCTGTTCCAGAACAACCATCTCGAACTTGTCGTCAGCCTTGTAAACAGTCTCGGTCTGCATGCCATTGAGTAGGTTTTTCAGTTTCATCTTGCAGATGGCAGTGTTGCGACCAGACTTGGTGAATTCGCTCTTTTGCACTTTCCAGGGGGAACCACCGATCATGATGACCTGGCCGGCTCGAACTTCTTGCGCTGTTTTCATGTTTAGGTACTCGAAATTGTAGGGGCAATGGGAACATTGCCTGGTGTTGACCTTGCGCTGTCAGCGTGACCGGGTGTGGCAGAACCGCATCAGATTCGCTGCCAGATCCGGCATTTCTGCCAGTTGTTGCTGCCATTTCCCGGCCTGCTGTCGCAGCCTGGGAAGTTGTGGGCGCAGATGATGCCACAGTTCTTGGCAATCTTCACCCAGATTCCAGAGTCTCACGAATTGCCGCAAAGCCATGCTGGATGCCGCTTGCGGCGCGTTCTCCAGCAGCAATTCCGCGCCCTGGATCTCCAGGAAAGCGTCCAGCTTCTGCAGATGTACCTGCTCCTGCTGGGGGTAGATATGCCAAAGCAACGGGCGGCCGGCCCACTGCGCACGCACGAAGGAGTCCTCCCCCCGTACGAAATTGAAGTCACAAATGCTCAGCAGGCGATCATAGTCGTCCTGTGACAGGAAAGGGATCACGGCAATACTGAGAGCCCCTCGGACGGCTACGTCACCCACCCGCAGAACATCAGGCAACTCCAGGAAACGCTGGACACTGCTCAGGCTGCGCCCCTCGGGCACCAGGCAGAGCGTCGGAACATGGTCCTGCGCCATCGCGGCAAGGCAGCTGCGCAAGGACTCACTTTCATAAGTGAAAAGCGACACAAGCACCAGGTCGTCCGACAACGAGCCGTTCAGACTCGGCACCAGCGTCGACAGCAACTGTTGCCGCTCTGTCTGCTCATGACGCTGCCACACTGAGTGGCGAGCCAGCAGGTCTGATTCGCGCAGCAGCCCTCCCGTGCGGGCGGTGAAGCCGGGAAAGAAGAATGTCTTCTGCACGGGGTCGGCGTGACCAGGCAACGAGACGAGCGACGCCAGCAGGTGAAGGTCTTCCACCCACAACTCTGCACTCAGGTATTCCAGATTGATCCAGACGGGGACGCGTGCTGCCGCCCCTAGGGCGCTGAGAAGCGTCTCGGGAAGCGCGCACGCAAAGGCTTCAACGAGCAGGTTGCTGCTGATGATGGCGTCCGACTCGGTGGCAGAGGGCTGCCACGACGGCGACCAGATTCCAATCTGCACACCCTCGATGCGCTCCTCGCACAACTCGGCCTGCGCCCGCTTCAGAAACTTCGCCACCAGCGCCGCATCATCAACCCACAGGGTGACATCCACACCATATTCGGCGACGAGCTGGCGCGCGAGTCGCCAGCACACACCGATATCACCAAAGTTGTCGACGATGGCGCAGAAGATCGAGCATCGCTGCGGAACGGCAGTCACAGAGTCGGGTCTCGCTCAAGGCGACTGCAAGCCGCCATGCAGGGTTATTGGGCGGCAAGAATACCGCAGCAACTGCAGGAAGGAAATTCGCCCACTGAATCAGGCCAAGTACGTGATTTTCTCAGTAGTTTCCGCCCTGAAGCCACGACCTCCGAGCTGGATTTCGCGGGGCAGTTGTTTTATCCTGCCGCTCCACTTCTCCTGTGCAGACCTGGGACTATGAAACAAAGCGCTATGAAGGCCAACACCGCTACTTCCAAGACCAAAACAAGCAGCAGTACGACATCAGCCAAATCACACACCTATGTCTACAACTTCGGCAAGCAGACAGACGGCAACGCCAGCATGCGCGAGTTGCTTGGCGGCAAAGGTGCGAACCTTGCGGAAATGGCAGCCATCGGCCTGCCTGTGCCTCCCGGATTCACCATCAGCACAGAAGTCTGCACGTATTTCTACGCCCACGAACGCAGCTATCCGCGCGCGCTGTCCGGCGATGTGAAAACAGCGATCGCCCTCATCGAATCACAGATGAAGAAAGTGTTCGGCGGCAAGGACAACCCCTTGCTGGTATCCGTACGCTCCGGTGCCAGGGACTCCATGCCCGGCATGATGGATACCATTCTCAACCTGGGCCTGAACGATATCACCGTCGAGGGTCTTGCCAGCATTTCTGACAATCCGCGTTTTGCGTGGGACTGCTACCGTCGCTTCATCCAGATGTACGGGGATGTGGTAATGGGCGTACAGGCTGCCGACGAAGAGTCACACGACCCGTTCCACGAACTGCTGGATGCCTTGAAGAAATCCCTGGGCAAGCCACAGGACAGCGATCTGAATGCCGGCGACCTGCAGGTACTGGTCGGCCAGTACAAGGAGCTGATTCGCAAGCGCACAGGCAAAGCCTTCCCCCAGGATGCTTACGAACAGCTGTGGGGCGCTGTCGGCGCCGTGTTCGGCTCCTGGAAGAATGAGCGTGCGATTCTGTACCGCCAGCAATATGGCATCCCCGCAGAATGGGGCACAGCCGTGAACGTGCAGGCCATGGTGTTCGGCAATGCCGGGGATGACAGCGCCACAGGCGTCGCGTTTACCCGCGACCCTGCCAACGGCGAAAAGGCCTTTTATGGCGAGTACCTGGTCAATGCCCAGGGCGAAGACGTCGTAGCCGGCGTGCGCACGCCAAAACCAATCGCCGCCATGGAAAAGGAGTTGCCCGAAAGTTTCGCAGCACTGGAAAAAGTGCGCACCAAGCTCGAGAAGCATTTCAAGGACATGCAGGACTTCGAATTCACCATCGAAAAGGGCCGTCTGTTCATGCTGCAGACGCGTAACGGCAAACGCACTGGCCTCGCCGCCATTCGCATCGCCGTTGAGATGGTGAAAGAGAAATTGATGGATCAGCGCACCGCGCTGCTGAAGATCCCGGCCGAGTCCGTCGACTCGCTGCTGGTACCGATCTTCGATACCAAATCCCAGAAAGAAGCCCAGATGATCGGCAAAGGTCTCCCTGCTGGTCCGGGTGCAGCTACTGGCCGCATCGCCTTCACGGCTGCTGCTGCCGAGATCGAGTCGCGCAAAGGCAATAAAGTCGTATTGTGCCGTACCGAAACATCCCCTGATGACCTCAAGGGCATGCTGTACTCTCAGGGCATTCTTACCACGCGTGGCGGGGTGTCTTCCCATGCCGCGCTGGTTGCCCGTCAGCTTGGCAAAGTCTGCGTCTGCGGCGCCGGCGAAGTCACGATCAACTATGAACGACGCACTCTGAGTGCTGGCGGTGTGGTACTGCAGGAAGGCGACTACATCTCCATCAATGGCACCACTGGCGCCATCTACAAAGGCCTGATCGAGAGCGCGGACTCGGAAGTGAAGCGCGTACTGGAGGGCGCCATGAAGCCGGAGAAGAGCTATACCTTCGAGCTCTTTCAGACTGTCATGGAATGGTCAGACAAGTATCGACGCATGCGCATCCGTACCAATGCCGACACACCGGCCATGGCAGAAACCGCAGTGGCCTACGGCGCCGAAGGCATCGGCCTGTGCCGCACAGAGCACATGTTCTTTGAAGGCGACCGTATCGACTACATGCGCCAGATGATTCTGGCCGTGGATCAGGTTCAGCGTCGCGAAGCTCTCAAGAAGCTTTTGCCATTTCAACGCAAGGACTTCGTAGGTTTGTTCAAAGCCATGGCGGGCCGGCCAGTGACAATTCGCCTCCTTGACCCTCCTCTGCACGAATTCCTGCCCCAGGACGATGCCGTGCGTCGCCAACTGGCGGACAAACTTGGCCTGCCACTGGAGTTCGTGATCGAGCGCATCAAAGCACTCCACGAAGAAAACCCGATGCTCGGTTGTCGTGGTTGCCGACTGGGCATTCTGTATCCGGAGATTACCGAGATGCAGGTGCGCGCCGTTTTCGAAGCTGCCGCAGCAGTGATGACTGCCAAAAACCCTGTACCAGTAAATCCCGAAATCATGATTCCACTGGTGGGCTTCAAGCAGGAACTGGCCGATCAGCTGGCCATCGTGCATCGCGTCGCGAAAGAAGTCATGGCGAAGAATGGCATCCAGATCGACTACCTGGTTGGCACCATGATTGAAGTGCCACGTGCCGCCATCACGGCCGAAGAGATCGCCGAACAGGCGCAATTCTTCAGCTTCGGCACCAACGACCTCACACAGACAACTCTGGGACTGAGTCGCGATGACATGGGTCTGTTCTATGACGAGTACCAGCGCAAGGAGATCTACAACAAGAACCCCTTCGCCAGCCTCGATCAGACTGGCGTGGGCAAGCTGATGCAGTTTGCGGTGGAGAATGGCCGCAAGTCGCGTCCTGACCTCAAGCTCGGTATCTGTGGCGAGCACGCCGGCGACCCGGACTCAATCGAGTTCTGTCACCGCCTTGGCCTGCACTATGTCAGCTGCTCACCACCCCGCGTTCCAATCGCTCGTCTGGCTGCCGCTCAGGCTGCGCTGCGCGAGAAGAAGTAAATGGACAAAAAAGGCCCCGGACACTTCAATCCAGTGTCCGGGGCCTTTTTGCATTCTAGCCCGCAATACTCTCCCAGTTCGCCACCAGGTGTTCGGCGGTGCGCCAGGCCAGCGCCTGTGCAGTGAGCGTGGGATTCCTCGACCCGCTGGTGCCCATCACCGAAGCCCCGAGAATGCCCAGATTCGGGGCCTCATGGGCAAATCCGAAGCGATCGGTCACGTTGGTGGCAGGGTCATCACCCATGCGCGTTCCACCGTAAGCGTGGGTCGAAGTGCCCATCGCTGAACCCAGGGGCGCGCGAATGATCTGCACAGCGCCTGCAGCACGGTACCACTCTTCCATCCGGTCCTGTGTGAACGCTGCGATCCGCAGTTCATTCTGGCGATACTCGGCCGTGATCCGGATGACTGGCAGGCCCAGTCGGTCCTTGACGAGCGGGTCCAGGTCCAGATAGTTGCCACGATACGGCAGCGTCGTCTTCTGGATGTAGGACGCATTGGTCCTGTCAGCATTCTCACTGATGAAGGCCTTCCACTTTGCCCCCCAGTTCGGTACCAGGTCAAAGGTGGACATCTTCGCCGCTGAAATGGGTTTGCGATCTGTGTGGGCCCAGAGATTTCCGCCACCAATGAAATCCAGATCTCCATGGTCGAAATTGTCATCCGCCCATTCGTCGATGGCGACGCCCTGCGCTGGCAATCCGTACCAGTTGTTCAGGTTTCTGGGGAACAGGGCGATGACCGGTGCTCCCTGATGATGGCTGAGGTAATGCTGTCCCACCTGACCGCTGTTGTTGGCAAGACCCTCTGGAAACTCCTTGGATCTGGAAAGCAGAAGCAGGCGCGAGTTCTCGTAGGTGTGACTGGCAAGCAGTACTGCATCGGCAGGCTGGAACATCACCTGATTGCCGCTTAGATACTCCACTCCAGTTACCCGCCCGTCGGCGTTGTTGACGATCCGGAGCACCCGCGCATGCGTGACCACTTTCAGACGCCCGGACTTCAGGGCTTCCGGAATGGTCGTTACCGCCGTTGAACTCTTGGCAGCCACATGGCAGCCGCCTCTGTCGCAGAAACCATGGTAGAAGCAGCCGGGTCTGTCACCGTAGACTTCGGAATTGATTGCCGCCGGCCCCTGGAAGGGATGCCAGCCCAGCGTGCGGGCCGCTTCACCCATCATGTCGGTGAATCCGGAACTTCGCAGGCCTGGCATGGGATAGGAGCGCGACCGCGGCCCCTCAAACTGATTGCCACCGGCATGCAGAGTGCCCTGTATGTTGCCCGCGTTGCCTGACACACCAAGGGCATATTCCACCCGATCATAGAAGGGCTCGAGATCCTCGTAAGAGAACGGCCAGTCTTCGACTGTGGAATCTTCCGGAATGCGATTCGCGCCATAGCGTCGCGTGGTTTCACTGACCGTCTTGAAGTCCCAGGGATTGAGTCTCCAGCTCTGCGCCCAATAATGCAGCGATGTGCCGCCGACACCGTTCATCATCGGATGGCCGCCGCCCTGCACCGCCTCGAAGTTGATGTTGGCGCGTGTGGTGGGAATTTCATTCTTGGCCTTGGGCACTGCCTGTGGCCAGTCCCGGATGTTGTTGCGAATCTCGTCCGGGGCGAAGTCGCGGGTGCCCATCCAGCCACCCGCCTCCAGTCCGATGACATTCAGTCCGGCATTGACGAGCGGGAGCACTGCCACTCCGCCTACCGCTCCCAGGCCGATTACTACAACGTCTGTCCTTGGCATTTCAGTGGCCATGGTTGGCACCTCCAGACTGAACGCCTGCGACCGGATCCTTGGTATAAGCAGGCATGTCATAGGCCGACTGGCGGCTGGGTGCCAGGGCACTGCCCTGACTTACATCGTCTGCGCTCGACGCGATCCTCACCCCGGGATAGCCAAGCAGCGCCCACCCAACGAAGTCGCGATTGCCACCGTAATAAGGGTCGCTGAACGTCCCTTCGATGGTGTGCGTACGAACGGTATTGAAGAAGCCGGCATTCAGCATCGGGTAGGCGGCGATGGCGTTCTGGGTCATGGCCTCGATGATGGCGTCCTGTTCACTGGCGGACAGAAAACTGAAGGCAACGCCTCCCCGCTCCATGGCAAGACTGTCCAGTGCCGCAAGCCCGACTGCATATTGATCCCGTGAGACGGCCATGGCGCCTGTCAATCCGCGGTCTATGAAGTGAACGGCCCGGGCTTCACGGGCTCCGGGCGTGCCGTCATCGCTGGGTATGATGCGTGACGCAAAGGCGTCCAATGCGGCGCTCTCAGCAGAAGTCAGCGTCTCGAAGGCTTCAGCAACCGGAATGCGAGAGGGCGCTGCCTGCAGGGACGGCGTCTGCGCCATGGCGGCTCCACTGCCTGCAGCAATGAGCGCTGCGCCTGTCAGTCCGGCGCCCTTGAGCAGGTCTCTGCGGGAGAGCCCGCCCCCTTCCTGAGATTGGTTCTGTGCAATGCAATTCTTCTTGTTGTTGTCCATTTGATCCTCGCGATTTCAGTGTCGCGATGTGCTGCCACCCGGCAGACATCCTGGTGCTACCTTACCAGCAATCACGAAAAAGGAAACGCCCGAATAGCGTGAGGACTGGAGGTGACCGATTGAAACAGCGATACTAAGCGCCGGCCAGTTTTATAACGGAGATATAAAAATGAGAAAATTGCGCTCTGCGTTCTGCATCCTCACAAGTCTTGCTCTGCTGCTGCTCAGTCGCGCGCCCGCTCTGGCCGCCGACGCTCCTGAGACAATACTCATCAGCAGCAAGGCTTTCGCCCACAATGAAGACATGCCGCTGCGCTACTCAGCCTATGGCGAGAACGTGTCTCCGGACTTGTCGTGGCGCAATCTGCCAGAGGGCACTCGTCAGCTGGCACTGATTCTGGATGATCCTGTGTTCGGAATGCCCGCCTTCGTGCACTGGGTGGCCTACAACATTCCTGTCAGCGCCAGTGGCCTGCCGGAAGGACTTTCTCCAGATGCCATCGTGGCCTACCCGGGACTGGAGGGCATGATCAATGGCGCCAACGGCACGCGACGCACAGGCTATTTCGGCCCCCGTCCTCCTGCTGACGGCAAGGTGCATACCTACAACTTTCGCCTCTATGCACTGGACTATGAGCTGAATCTGCCCGACGGCTACAACAAGCAGAATCTGCTGCAGGCTATGGAAGGTCACATACTCGCTACAGGTTTGCTGACCGGTAATTATCAGTTCACCGAGTAATGGCTAAAACGCCGCATGACGCTATACTTCCTGCGCTTCTGCTACACCGACTGCAAGTTAACATGCACGTGGCGGGTCCCTCTGTGGAACCCGCACTTTCAAGCCATTACGAGGAATTCGACATGCACAAGAAGACAGGATCAATTTTCAAAGCCATCACTGCAGCAACGCTGATGACTGGCGCGATGACTGCACAAGCGGCCTGGGAATTGGACGGCGCCGCCTCTTCGTTTTACTACGTCACCAGCAAGGCCGCTGCAGTATCAGAGGTCAATTCGTTCACCGGTTTGAGTGGCGCAATCTCCGACAGCGGCGCAGCAAGCCTTGCGATCAGCCTGGCAAGCGTTGACACCGGAATCGATATTCGCAACGAACGCATGCGCGACATCGTGTTCCAGGTAGCACAGCACGCCGAAGCTACTGTGAGCGTTCCCGTGGATGCAGCGGCTCTGGACTCACTGACTGTAGGCGAGAGCATGACTGGTACTTACACTGCCACCGTCAGTCTGCATGGCATCAATCTGGAATTGGTAGCAGATCTGAAGGTTGTAAAGCTGGCGGATGACAGCATCCAGGTCAGCACGGTTCGTCCCTTGATTGTCGGCGCTACGGCATTCGGTCTTGAAGAGGAAGTGGAACAGTTGCGCGTCATCGCGAACCTCACGTCAATCACCCCGAACATCGTTGTCAACTTCACCCTGGTCTACAACCAATAACGAAAAAGCCCCCGTGAATCCGCGATCCACGGGGGCTTTCTTGTCAGTTCGAAGCGTCGACCGCCCCGTCAAATATCAGTTAGCAGCAGTCTCAGCAGCCGCTCCGCCTTCCATGAACTCTACGTGAATCTCCAGTTCAATGTCGTCGCCGATGCCGAAATTGGTGAAACGATCCGCGCCGAAATCAGAACGCTTGAACTGCGCACTGGCTTCGAAGCCCAGCGTGTAGCTGCGCGTCAGGAAGTTGCGGCCGCCACCGTTGAAGGTCACGTTCAGCACTACCGGCGCGGTCACGCCGTGGAATGTCAGGTCGCCCTGAAACTGGAAGTTGTTTTCAGTCTGACCGATGAAGGAGGTCGTTCTGAAAATCGCCTGCGGGAACTGACCAGCATCGAGCCAGCTCGGGCCCATCAGCTCTTCGCCGAACTCAGGCAGATTCACGTCCAGACTTTTCATGTCGACAATCACTTCCAGCTGGGAGTTCTGAATGTTCTCAGGATCGAAATCCAGGGACGCATCAAAATTCGTGAAGCGTCCAAGGAAGGTCGAAAAACCCAGGTGATTGATCTTGAACATGAGCGCAGCGTGAGATTTGTCCAGCACATACGCACCACCACGCAGCTCGCTGACTTCAGTGTTGAAGTCAGGCGTCAGCAGGCGCTCGCAGGACACCAGCGCTACAGAACACACCAGGCTCAGTGCAACCCATCGCAATTTTGAAACGAATTTACTTGTCATCGAATAGACCTATGGACGATTGTCCCTGTTGATAGTTACTGACCGGCGTACACGTCGACTTGAATGGTCACGTCGTTCGGAATCGTCGATGTGTTAGCCCAGTAACCCTGACCAACACCAAATTCCAGTCGCTTGACGGTGACTTCACTGGTCAGATGGAAACGTGGCTGTCCGTCGTTCATCTCGATGTCGAGAGTGAACGGGAAGGCCAACGGATGCGTCTGATTACGGATGGTCAGGCTGCCTTCAGCGGTGAAGCTGTTGACAGACTGCAGACTGCACTTGGTAGCCTGGAAGCTGGCAGTGGGGAACTGATCGACGTCGAACATCTCGATGTCCATCAGATAGTCCTTCACTTCAGCACCATCAACGGCGATATCGGCAATCGGAATGGTGACTGAAAAGTTGCACCCACCCGGGTTGGTGAGATCGATGTCGAAACTTGCCTGCACATTCTTGAATTCGCCCTGATAAGGGGTCCCTTCATAGGACCACTTGAAAATGACGGTGGATTCCGCCGGATCAAGTTCGAATACGGCAGCCTGGGCTGACATTCCGCTGAGCAATACCAGCGGCGCAAGTGCCGCCTTTGTGAACAATTTACGCATGATAGTGACTACTCCTGTTTTTTGATTACGGCAGAGCATAAGCAAGCAATTCTGTCGGCTTGCCCGATCCGCTCACGAACATGGCCACATACTGCTTGCCGTCATGCTCGTAAGTGAAGGGTTGCCCAGTCTGTGTGTTGGGCAACTCAATTTTTACAATCATTTCACCAGTCGTTTTGTCGTGTACATACAGGCCCGGGCCGCCGCCTACGCCTTCACCGACAAACAACAACGTCTTGGTGACTAGCACGCCTGCGCGTGTCGGTACACCGGTTCGACCGAGGTCGATGCCAGCCAGTGCCGGATTGCTGGCAATGTTGGCAGGTGTATCAGCATTGGGGATCCACCACTTGTGGTCACCACTGTTCATGTCGATTGCAGTGACGCGGCCATAAGGGGGCTTGATGATCTCAAGGCCGCTTACACGCGGAACGCGTACGCCGAATGCCTGGCTGAACGCGAGGTCGGACTCAGGGTCCTTCTCGACAGACAGAACGGCCAATGCTGTTCTGGAAGGCACATAGAGGATGCCTGTTTCCGGATCCAGTGCGGAGCCTTCCCAGTTTGCGCCACCCGTGGCAGACGGCAGGCTCAACGTTCCGACTGTGCCATCAGCCGCAGTGGACACTGAGGGCGGGGCATAGACGTTGTCAAACATGCGGAAACGTTTGGTGGCTTCCACAGCAGCGGCACGCAGCTCTGGTGTCCAGTCAATCAGATCATCCTCGGTCACGCCCTGACGATCAAACGGCGCAGGCCTGGTCGGGAATGGCTGAGTCGGAGAGTACCACTCGCCTGGAACATCGCCGATGGGAACGGGCTGCTCTTCAATTGGCCAGACTGGCTCTCCAGTCTCGCGGTCAAAAGTATACACCCATGACTGCTTGGTAACCTGCATGACGACTTTGCGGCCATTGGGCAGATCGGCCAGAATTGCCGCAGAGGGGTTATCCCAGTCCCAGATGTCGTGGTGAATCAGCTGGTAGTGCCACTGACGTTCGCCAGTCGTGATGTCCAGCGCCACCAGGGCGTTTGCGAAAAGATTGTCTCCAGGACGGTCGCCGCCAAATCGGTCACCGGTGGCAGATTCAACCGGCAGGTAGACATGATTGAGCTCCGGGTCGCCTGACATTGGCGACCAGACACCGGCGTTGCCTGTGAAGTCCACCCCGTCGTCGAGCCAGGTTTCAAAGCCGACTTCGCCACGCTCGGGAATGGTCTTGAATGTCCACAGCAGTTCGCCTGTCTGCACATCATAGCCGCGCACATCGCCCTTCACGTTGATCATGGAGCGGGGACGCATGCCCACGCGGTGCGCAGGACCAACCACTGCCACACCATTCATGACAAAGGGGGGCATGGAGGAACCGATATCCACATCGTCGTAGCCGTCAGCATAGGCATTGCGCAGACCATCAAACAGGTCAACGATGCCGTTTTCACCAAATTCAGGGTCAGGGATACCCGTTGCTGCATCCAGGGACACCAGATGGAATCCTGGTGTAATGGTCAGGATGCGTGCCTTGTCGCCATCTCGCCAGAAAGCCACACCGCGGCCGGCTCCCTTGCGCGGGGCAGTATCAAAGCGCTCGCCTTCCTGCGGACGCCACATCCAGAGCATCTGGCCAGTCGCTGCATCAATCGCAATAACGTTACGCGTGTCGCCGGCAGTGGCATAAAGGACGCCTTCGACTTCCAACGGGGTAGAGGTATTGTTGAATTCCGCTGAGGATCCGAATTTTTCTGTGGCAAAGCGCCACGCGATCTGCATCGAGCCAACGTTCTCGGCATTGATCTGGTCCAGGGGTGAATAGCGCTGGGCTGCCATGTTGCCGTTGTAGTCAGGCCAATCTCCGGCGGATACGTCAGTGCCGGACTGGCTCCACGCCGCCGGGGCACACACCAGGATTCCGACACTCGCAATGAATGATGGAATCAAGCCCTTTCTTCTTGTCATCTTGAACTCTCCCAATATTACTTCTAGAAATCGTGGGCACTCTCCGATCGAGTAGACCGCTCTGACTGACCACTGATTCTGCACCGGAAACATAGCGAAAATGGTGCAAAAGTGGCCCGGAATCAGGCAGCCGGAAGAATAAGCAATCTGCCTGTTACAAGCAAGCCGGAACAGGCCGCGCGACCCGGTAAATTTGCCATTTTGTGTAACTTGCGCGGCCCCTGCAGTGCGCCTTTCAGGAGAGCTCTTCCGCCGATTTCCGGAGCTGCAGTTCATGCATGTGGCGGTACAGTCCGTCCCTGGCAAGCAGCTGGCTGTGAGTGCCCTGCTGCATGATCCGGCCGTGATGCAGAACGATGATCTGGTCGGACTCTATGATGGTACTGAGCCGGTGCGCGATGGTAATGATGGTGGTGGTGCCGCGCAACGTTGCCAGAGCTTGCTGAATGACTGCTTCAGTATGACTGTCAATGTTGGCAGTGGCTTCGTCGAGAATCAGGATTCGGGGCTTGCGGGCCAGCGTGCGCGCGAGCGCCAGCAGCTGGCGCTGGCCCGTGGAAAGCATGCCCCCTCTTTCGCCGAGCAGCGTGTCATACCCCTTGGGCAGCGTCAGGACGAAGTCATGCAGCTGCGCCTTGCGGGCAGCCTCGACAACGTCGGAATCACTCAATTCCATGCCCAGCGCGATATTGTCGCGCACCGAGCCAGCGCTGATGAAGGGATCCTGCATCACCACGCCCACACAGCGTCGCAAGGTCTCTTGATCCAGCTGGTCGAGGGGAGTTTCATCCATCAGTATCCTGCCGGTCTGCGGGCTGTAAAATCGCAGCAGCAAGCTGACCAGGGTACTTTTGCCACTGCCGGTATGCCCCACGATGGCAAAGGACGATCCGGCAGGAACAGCAAAGTTGATGTCGCCAAGAACAGGCTGCTGACCGTCATAGCTGAAGCCGACATGCTCGAAAGCAACGGCTCCGCGCAGTTCCTTGTGTCCCGTGGCTGCCTGCAGTTCGCCAGGCTCATCCATGATGCCGAAGACGCGCTCGCCGGCAACAACCGCCTGCTGCAGAAGGCTCAGCCTTTGTGTCATCTCGACCACGGGCTGCGTGATCCTGGACAGATAATTGACAAAGGCATAGATCACACCGACCTCGACAGTATTGCTGAAGGACTGAGTTCCGAAGTAAAGCAGGAGCCCCGCCAGCGTCAGCGTTCTGAGCAGATCCGGGAGGGGGCGCAGCATAAGCGCATCGAGGCGCAGGTTGCGCATTCTCGCATTGAACAAGTCCTGGCTGATGCTGCGGAATTGTCCCGTGAAGCGCTTCTGCTGGTTGAGGATCTGTATCAGACGCATGCCCTGAATGGACTCATTGAGCGACGCGTTGATCCTGCTCAACACACTGCGCGCCTCGTGGTAGCGCGGCGCACTGAGACGCTGGTAGAAATACATGACCAAGATGACGGTGGGCAGAATGATGCTGCATACGAGCATCAACCGAACATCCATCCAGGCCATGGCTATGAAGATGGCAATGATCAGTGTCACGTTCTGCACAAAAGTGGACATTACCTGCACGAACAGCTCTTTGATAGCCTCTGTGTCATTGGTAATCCGGGATACCAGGCTGCCAGTCGGGCGGTGATCGAAATAGCTCAAGGGCTTGCGCATCACAGCTCCGAAGACCTGAGAGCGAATCGTCCGCACGACAGAGAATGCCATCTGATTGAAACGCATCGCATTTTGATAGCCCGCCCAGGCAGACAATCCGTACAGAAAGGCGTAAGCGCCACCCAGCTGCACCAGGTCCCGGGCCGGATAGCGACCCGCAGTGATGTAGTCATCAATGAAGATCTTTACCAGAACCGGCCCCATCACCTGACCAAGGGTGGCCAGCAGCAACAGGCCTGCCGCCTGCCAGAGAAGGCGCGGGTAAGCCAGACTGTAGCGCAGCAACCTGCCCAGTGATGCGGTGTTGATGCCCTGCCGCAATTCATCGTCCTGATTCAACGGTGCGCTCCAGTTTCTGATAGTCATGCATGCGCGCGTACCAGCCTCTTTGAGCCAGCAGGGCCTGATGGGTGCCGCGCTCGGCAATGGTGCCTCGGGACATAACGATGATCTCGCTGGCATCCTCGACGGCAGAGAGGCGGTGACAGAGTACGAAGGTCGTTCGGCCGGCGCGTACCTGTTGCAGATGCATCAGAATATTGCGCTCGGTAGCGACATCCACAGCTGACAGAGCGTCATCAAGGACAAGAATGGGCGCATCCAGCAGCAAGGCTCTGGCGATGGCGATGCGCTGCTTCTGCCCTCCTGACAAGGTGATTCCACGCTCTCCCACCAGCGTGTCATAGGCATCCGGGAAGCGCAGAATGTCCTTGTCGATGGCAGCCAGCTCCGCCACTGCGCGAATCTCGGCGAGGCTGGCGCCGGGGCGCCCCATGGCGATGTTCTCGGCTATCGATGCCGTAAACAAAAAGGGGTCTTGCGGCACCATCGCGATGGCGCCGCGCAGAGCATCAAGACTGATTTCCTGCACGGGTACACCGCCGATGCTGATCTTGCACGCCGGGTCATCGAAACTGCGCAACAACAATGAGATCAACGTGGTCTTGCCTGCGCCTGTTGCACCCACCACGCCCACTGTGAGTCCCGTCGCAACCCGCAGATGAATGTCGCGCAAAGCCGGCGAACTGCTGTCGGGATAAGCGAATGTCGTAATGTCGATCTGCACGCTGCCATCCGAAATCTGTGACACCTGTCCGGTATCCTGGACGGGCGAAGGTGTCTGCAGCAAGGATTCGATCCGCTCCCATGCGGCGGAACCACGCTCTACAATGTTGAGAAGCCAGCCGTAGGCGAACATTGGCCAGATGAGAAAGCCCAGATACATGGTGAAACTGGTGAGCTGCCCGAGTGTCAACTGCTCGTCTTCAACCAGCACGGCTCCGGCACTGATGCACAGTAGAAAAGAAGAGCCGACTGTAATGAAGATCGCCGGATCGTAAAGAGAGTCAGTCGCGGCAACGCGGATATTGGCCTCAGCGGCTCGGTCAGCAATTCTCAGAAACTCGCGATCTTCCTGCTGCTCCAATCCAAAGGCTCGCACCATGCGAATGCCCGAAACACTTTCCTGCACGCGATCGTTGAGATCGGAAAATCTCTCCTGCGCATCACGGAATCCGGAATGCAGTCGCTTGCCTATGATCATGAAATACCAGGCCATGAAAGGAAAAGGCAGCAGCGCCAGCAAGGTCAGTTTCCAGCTGATCAACACCATCATTATTGCTATGACGAGAATGCCTGTAACCAGACCGTCTATTCCAGAGAGCACACCTTCGCCGGCAGTCATTTCCAGTGCCGAAATATCATTTGTTGCCCGCGCCATCAAGTCGCCGGTGCGGTGTTCTCTGAAAAATTGCGGAGACATCCTTGTCATGTGCGTGAAAAGACGCTGACGCATTGTCTCTGCCAGATGAAACGAGGAATAGAAAAGAAAAACACGCCACAGATAGCGCATGACATATACCGCAATGGCAATGGCGACCAGCGTGGCAACGAATCGCCAGAGAATGAGGGACGTCAGCGTGCCTTCAACGACGTGGTCGATGACGCGTCCGGTGATCCATGGAATTGTCATCTCCAGGAGATCAACGCCGATCAGCATCAGGATGGCGGCCATATAACGGCGCCACTGCAATCTGAAATACCACCCCAGCTTGATGAACAAAGCCATGTCGAACCCGGCACTGCCGCCCGTCGCGAATCTCTGAAGGCCGGCAGTCTAGCAGGGTTTTCAATTGCCGTGGCCCGCAGCAATCTGAACTAATTCCGGGCAATCTGAAATTGCGCATTTACGTGAGGAATGTGTTTGCTACAATAGCGCACCGTTTAACCAGCCCCCCACCTTTCAATGCACCATCCTGGAGGTTACCAAACCGTCAATGAACACAGAAAACACTCGTGTGGAAGACTTCTACGAACCGGAAACCTTCCGGCGTATCAAGGCCTTGGCTGATACCAAGGAAACTCCGTTCGTCGTGATTGACATCGCAACGATCGAGAAAGCGTACGATACGCTGAAGGACCTCTTCCCCTACGCGAGCGTGTACTATGCGGTCAAGGCAAACCCCGCTCCCGAGATCATCAGGTCTCTGCGCGACAAGGGCTCCAATTTTGACGTAGCGTCCATTTACGAATTGGACAAGCTGCTTTCTCACGATGTGTCTCCGGAGCGCTGCAGCTACGGAAACACCATCAAGAAAAGTAAAGATATCAGGTACTTCTACGAGAAGGGTGTGCGCATGTATGCCACTGACTCCGAGGCAGATGTCCGCAATATCGCCAAGGCCGCGCCGGGCTCACGCATCTATGTCCGCATCCTGACTGAAGGCAGCGGCACCGCCGACTGGCCGTTGTCTCGCAAATTCGGCTGTCAGAGTGACATGGCGATGGACCTGCTGGTACTGGCACGGGATCTTGGCCTTGTGCCTTATGGCGTGTCCTTCCATGTGGGCTCGCAGCAGCGTGACATCGGGGCCTGGGATGCGGCGATAGGCAAAGTGAAGGTGATCTTCGAACGCCTGCAGGAAGAAGACAATATTACGCTCAAGATGGTGAACCTGGGTGGCGGCTTTCCCGCCAACTACATCACCCGCGCCAATACGCTGGACACCTATGCAGAGGAAATCACGCGCTTCATTGAAGAAGACTTCGGGGATGATTTCCCGGAGATCATTCTGGAGCCCGGCCGTTCACTGATCTCCAACGCCGGCATTCTGATCTCGGAAGTAGTGCTGATCTCACGCAAGTCTCACACCGCCCTGCAGCGCTGGATTTTCACAGACGTTGGCAAGTTTTCCGGACTGATAGAGACCATGGACGAGTGCATCAAATACCCGATCTACACCGAGAAGCATGGGGAGCTGGAAGAAGTCGTGATCGCGGGGCCTACCTGTGACAGCGCCGACATCATGTACGAACACTACAAGTATGGCTTGCCGCTGAATCTGGCGATTGGCGATCGCATGTACTGGCTGTCTACCGGCGCCTATACAACGAGCTACAGTGCCATTGAATTCAACGGCTTCCCGCCGCTGCGCTCCTACTTCGTGTAAAGCAGGCAGGGCCCTGTGCCCTGCCATTCCTGCCAGACCAGCCCCATCAGCTTGACGCGGACTCCACCACGCTGCCTTCCTCCGCCGGGAGGGAGAGCAGCTTGTTGCTGACCACGCCACTGGTTATGGCCCCGCTGACATTGAGCGCCGTGCGCCCCATGTCGATGAGCGGCTCGATGGAAATCAGCAAGGCAACGATCGTGATGGGCAGGCCCATGGCGGGCAGCACCACCAGCGCCGCAAACGTGGCTCCGCCGCCTACCCCTGCAATACCGAAAGAGCTGATGGCGATGATGGCCACCAGACTGATGATGAACATGGGGGCCGTCGGGTCCACACCCACTGTGGGCGCCACCATTACCGCCAGCATTGCCGGGTAAATGCCGGCACAGCCATTCTGGCCGATCGTGGCGCCAAAGCTCGCAGCCATATTGGCGATTGGTGATGCAACCTTCAGCTCTTCTATCTGCGCCTTGACGGTCAGCGGAATCGTCGCTGCGGAACTTCGTGAGGCGAACGCGAAACTGAGCACTGGCCAGATCTTGCGGAAGTAGGAGACGGGACTGGTTCCCGTCGACATCACGAACAGCCCATGCACGCCAAACATCAGCGCGATGGCCACATAGGATGCCAGCACGAAGCCGATCAGGTTGAGGATGTCCTGGGCATTCGAGCTCGCCACCACATACGTCATCAGGGCCAGAATGCCGTAAGGCGTCAGGCTCATGACCATGCGCACAAGCTGCATCACCACCGCCTGCGCAGCGTCGATGAAGCCGTGGATGGAGTTGCGCAGCTCAGGCTTGTCGCGACAGACAAGCAGCGCTGCAATCCCTGACAGAATGCCGAAAATCACGACCGCGATGATGGAGTTGTCACGGGCCTCCGTCAGATCGGCAAAAATATTGGTTGGTATGAAGCCCGCAATGATGTCGGGAAGACTGAGCCTGCTGACAACGGTGTCCAGTCGCCCCTCAAGCACTTCGACCCGAGCTGCCTCGCGCGCGCCTGCCACCATGCCCTCGGCGGTCAGTCCCGTCACCAGCGTCACTGCAATTCCGATCAGAGCGGCAATCGCAGTGGTCAGCACCAGCATGCCGATGACCGATCCGCCGATCTTGCCCAGCGACGCGATGGCATCCATTTTCAGCACCGCAGCGATCATGGTCACCAGAATGAGCGGCATGATGATCATGCGCAGCAGGCGCACATAGCTGTCGCCTACAAGATTGGTCCAGTTCAGAGTTTCCGTCATCACGTCGGTGCCGCTGCCGTACAGCATCTGCAGCACGAAGCCGAACGCCAGCCCCAGGAGCATGCCCGTAAACACGCGGCGCGCGAGCGAGGAGTTGTTGCGTCCCGCCATGTGAACGATGAAAAGAAGGCCACAGAAGGCCGCAAGATTGAGGATGGTGTAAAGGCTCATGGGAAATGGCTCTTTCTTGTTGTGAGGGGGTCAAAGTAAACCAGTCGGGTTTTCGAAACAAGAATTAAGTCTGACGCTGGCGCGTCAATCTGGCAGGTTCGACATCATGATGGACAGGGTGTCGGAGCGGAATTCACGGCGGTACAGCACCCCGACGACCCAGGCCGACAGCAGCATGAATACCCAGAAGTTCACGAACCAGCCCAGTACAGCCATGCTGAAATAGTAGGTCCGCAGCCCGTTGTTGAAATTGCCGGCCGCTTTGGAGGCCATTTTCGAAATCGACTCAACATGGAGTTCAATCACTTCATCGGGCGCATTCTCGCTGCGCTCAGGGACGCCGCCCAGCATGACGGAAACCTGCCCGAACTGCCGCAGCCCCCAGGTGAATTTGAAGAAAGCGTACACAAACAGGCAGATCAACAGCAGCACCTTCGACTCCCATTCGCCGCGGGTGTTCTGGTCGGAAAAGGGGATTTCACGGAGCATCATGATCACGGCTTCGGACGAGGTGCCCAGTACCGTCATCAAACCCGCCAGGATGAACAGGGTGGTGGACGCAAAGAAAGACACATTGCGCTCCAGGTTGGCGATGATGTTGGTGTCCGCAATCCGGTTCTCGCGCCGCAGTGCCTTGCGGATCCATTGCCTGCGGTGACGGTGCATGGCGAATGCAAGCGTTGGCGTGTTGTGACTGCGCCGCGCCGTGTATCGGAAGTAACCGCGAAAGCACAGCAGAAAAAATACTACCGCGAGGAGGTTGCCGATGTTCTGCTGCAGGAAAGACCCTGTATCCATTGGAATGTTCAAACCCTTATTTCTTGATGTGATAGCCAGTCTTGAATATCCACCAGACGGTTGCCGAGCAGGCCGCCAGGAACAGCAGAATCATGGCAAGACTGACGCCGATGCTGACATCGGACAATTCGTAGAAACTCCAGCGGAAACCGCTTATGAGATACAGCACCGGATTGAACATGGTTACTGTCTGCCAGAACGGCGAGAGCATGCTGGCAGAGTAGAAGCTGCCCCCAAGGAAGACCAAGGGCGTTACGATCAGCATGGGAATCAGCTGCAGCTTTTCGAAGTTGTCTGCCCATATTCCGATGATGAAGCCGAACAGGCTGAAGGTAATGCAGGTCAGCAGCAGAAACAGGATCATCACGAAAGGATGCGCAATCTGCAGGGGCACGAAGAGCGCGGATGTGGCGAGAATGATCACACCCAGTATCAGGGACTTGCTGGCCGCCGCCCCCACGTACCCCAGCACAGCCTCGAACATCGACACGGGCGCTGAGAGCAGCTCATAGATCGTCCCGCTGAATTTCGGAAAGTAGATTCCGAATGATGCGTTCGAAATACTGTTGGTCAGCAGCGACAGCATGATCAGACCGGGCACAATGAAGGCGCCATACGTCACTCCCTCAACCTCCTGGATGCGTCCGCCGATGGCCGCCCCGAATACCACGAAGTAGAGCGAAGTGGAAATCACAGGTGCCACGATGCTCTGCAGGATGGTGCGCCGCGTGCGCGCCATTTCAAATTTGTAGATGGCCTTGATTGCATACCAGTTCATCGGGATTCCTCCACCAGCTTCACGAATATTTCCTCCAGAGAACTTTGCGTCGTGCGGATATCCTTGAAATGGATGCCGTCTCTGCGCAGATCATCGAGAAGGGTGGTGATGTCTGCCTCTGCGCCCTGACTGTCGTAGGTGTGGATCAGCTGCAGACCGTCTGCCGACAGGGCAAGAGTGTACTGCGCCAGCGTGTCAGGAAGGCGTGCCAGGGGCTGTTGCAGATCCATGAGCAACTGCTTCTTGCCAAGCTTGCGCATCAGCTCCGCTTTCTCCTCGACCAGCAGCAGTTCGCCGCGCGTGATGATGCCGATACGGTCGGCAATCTCCTCGGCTTCCTCAATGTAGTGCGTGGTCAGAATGATGGTGACGCCCGAGTCGCGCAGCTTGCGGACCAGTGCCCACATGTCCTTGCGCAGTTCCACATCCACGCCGGCCGACGGCTCGTCCAGAAACAGCACACGCGGTTCGTGGGATAGCGCCTTGGCGATCAGCAGCCGCCGTTTCATGCCGCCGGACAGCGTGATGATCTTGTTGTTGCGCTTCTCCCAGAGCGTGAGATCCCGCAGCACTTTCTCGATATGCCCGGCATCCGGCGCCTTGCCGAACAGGCCGCGACTGAACGTCACCGTCGAGAGCACTGACTCGAAGGCATCGGTGGTCAGCTCCTGCGGCACCAGCCCTATCAGGGAGCGAGTCTTGCGAAAATCCTTGATGATGTCGAAGCCGTCGACCAGCACCTGTCCTTCACTCGGGTTGACAAGCCCGCAGATGGTCGAGATAAGCGTGGTCTTGCCGGCGCCGTTGGGCCCCAGCAGAGCAATGATCTCGCCTCTGCGGATTTCGAGGTTGACACACTTCAGTGCCTGGAACCCGCGCGCATAGGTCTTGGACAGATTGCGTATGGAAACGATCGCGTCCTGCATGTTCTAAATCTCCGCAACAGCGTCGATGGCTTCTGCAAGCCTCGCCACGCCAATGATCTTCATACCGGGAATGCCGCCCCTAGGCACGTTGGCCTTGGGAACAATGGCGCGTTTGAAGCCGTGCTTGGCTGCCTCGTGCAGCCGCTCCTGGCCGCTGGGGACAGGTCGAATTTCCCCGGCCAGCCCGACCTCGCCGAACACCACCAGATCCTGCGGCAGTGACTTGTCGCGGAAGCTGGAAATGATGGCCAGGATCAGCGCCAGATCGGCACTTGTCTCGGTCACGCGGACGCCGCCTACCACATTGACGTAGACATCCTGATCGGCCATGAACACGCCGCCATGACGGTGCAGCACGGCCAGCAACATCCCCAGACGGTTCTGGTCCAGACCCACCGCCAGCCGGCGAGGATTGCCAAGCTGCGTGCCATCCACCAGAGCCTGAATCTCAACGAGCAAAGGCCGCGTCCCTTCCCAGAGCACCATGACCAGTGAACCCGGGCTCTCTTCCTCTGCACGGGCGAGAAAAATGGCGGAGGGGTTCTTCACTTCCCGCAGGCCCTTCTCGGTCATGGCGAAGACACCCAGCTCGTTGACGGCGCCGAAGCGGTTCTTCTGGCCGCGCAGGGTGCGGTACTTGCTGTCGTTGCTGCCGTCGAGCATCAGAAAGCAGTCGATCATGTGCTCCAGCACTTTGGGGCCGGCGAGCGTGCCGTCCTTGGTGACATGGCCCACCAGAAAAAGCACGGTGTTGGTCTGCTTGGCGTACTGAATGAGATAGGCAGCGCATTCGCGGACCTGTGACACGCTGCCTGGCGCGGACGGGATGTCGCTGCTGTGCATCACCTGGATCGAATCCACCACCAGCAGCTGAGGTTGCTGCTCCTGCGCGACCTGGCAGATCTTCTCCACATTGGTCTCGGCCAGCAGTTTGAGATTCTTCTCCGGCAGACCCAGTCGCCGCGCCCGCATGCCCACCTGCTGCAGCGACTCCTCGCCAGTGACATACAAGGCGCGCGCAGATTGCGCCAGCGTGCACATCACCTGCAGCAGCAGTGTACTCTTGCCCGCCCCGGGGTTGCCCCCGATAAGGATGACAGAACCCGGCACCAGCCCGCCACCAAGGACCCGGTCAAGTTCCTCCAGTGAGCTGGACAGGCGCGGCACGGCCGCCAGATCGATTTCAGAGAGGTCCTGTACGCCGGAGGTGGTGCCAGCATATCCCTGTTTGCGAAAGTCGGCCTTGGCTGCGGGTGCAGCTGCAAGATTGCCAAGACTGACCCGGGACAAGGTGTTCCATTCCTTGCAGGCGACACATTGCCCCTGCCACTGTCCATGCTCAGCACCACAGGCAGTGCAGACATAGGCGGTCCTGGCCTTTGCCATCAGGAGCTGCTCCGCTTAAATGTAGACATAGTGCACCCGCGGCGTGACCTGACAGAACAATTCATAGGCGATGGTGCCACTGAGCCGGGCGATATCATCGGCAGGCAGGCCTTCGCCCCACAGAATGACTTCATCGCCTACTTCAATCTGGTCGCACCCGCTCAGATCCACAATCAGCATGTCCATCGACACGCGGCCGCACAGAGGGGCGCGCAGCAGCACTTTGCGGGAATCCTGACGGCAGATGACAAGCACGGGGGTACCACTGGGCGCGTGACGCGGATAGCCATCCCCGTAGCCTATTGAGACGATCCCGATGCGTTGATCCTGCTCGCAACGATAGCTGGCGCCGTAGCCCAGCGTCTCACCGGCCTTGACGAGCTTGATCGCAATAATGCGCGAATGCAGGGTCATGACAGGCCGCAAGCCGCGATCGACGGCATTCTCGGCAAGAATCGCCGCGCCGCCATAAAGCATGATGCCGGGCCGCAGCCACTGGAAATGCGAATCGGGCCACTGCTGAATGGCAGCCGAGGCAGCCACGCTGAGCTCGCAATCGCCAGGTTGAACACCCGCACCCGCCAGTGCGGCGCCCAGCGCATCAAGCTGCTGCCGGGTCATCGCGCTGGCCGGGTCGTCGGCACAGGCGAAGTGGGTCATGACACGAAGTCTGCTCACCGAAGGGTGACCGTGCAGAGCGCTCCAGGCGGTTGCGAACTCGTCCTGGGACAGCCCCAGGCGATGCATGCCGGTATCCACCTTGAGCCACAGAGTCATGGCATCGGCAGGGGGCGCCAGCGCAAACAGTGCCAGCATATCCCGCAACTGATAGTCAGAGTGCAGCACCAGCTGTAGTCTGGCTGCAACCGCCCGTCTCAGCTCGTCGGGCGTCACGACCCCTTCGAGCAATACGATGTCTTCTGCGATCCCCGCCGCACGCAGCGCCTGACCTTCTTCCAGGGTGGCCACCCCGAAACAGTCGCCGGCGCGCAGCTGGGATTGCAGCGCCCTGGCCACTGGCAGAAGGCCATGACCATAGGCATTGGCCTTCACAACTGCGACCACAGACGCCTCCGGCTGACGAGCACGTGCGAGTGCAAGATTGTTCCGCAAGGCATGCAGATCAATCGTTGCCCAGGCTCTGAACTCAGCCGCCACGCGTGTAACTGTCATCGTAATCCTGTCGTGCAAGGTTCTCGAAACGCGTGTACTGGCCGACAAAACTCAAACGCACCGTGCCGATCGGGCCGTTGCGCTGCTTGCCGATGATAATCTCGGCAACGCCTTTGTCGGGGGTATCTTCATTGTAGACTTCGTCGCGATAAACGAAGGCAATGATGTCGGCATCCTGCTCGATCGCGCCCGACTCGCGCAGGTCCGACATGACGGGGCGTTTGTTGGGACGCTGTTCAAGGCTGCGATTGAGCTGGGAAAGCGCAATGACCGGGCATTCAAACTCTCTGGCCATGGTCTTGAGTGAGCGGGAAATTTCAGAAATCTCACCAACGCGGTTATCGCCGAAGCCCTTGATCTGCATGAGTTGCAGATAGTCCACCACAACCAGTCCCAGCTGACCGTATTCGCGCACCACGCGCCGCGCGCGCGAACGCATCTCCATCGGACTGAGACCCACACTGTCATCGATGAGCAGCGGTTTGTCCTTCAGCTTGCTGACCGCCGCCGTGAGTTTGGGCCAGTCTTCATCTTCCAGCTTGCCGGTGCGCAGACGCTTCTGATCGATGCGGCCCAGCGAGCTCAGCATCCTGAAGATCAGGCTTTCCGCCGGCATTTCCAGGCTGAATACCAGTACTGGCTTGTTGCTCAGCAGAAGCGCGTTCTCGGCAAGGTTCATCGCAAACGAGGTCTTGCCCATCGAAGGACGCCCGGCCACGATGATCAGGTCGGACTTCTGCAGCCCGGAGGTCTTGTCGTCCAGATCCTTGTAACCCGTGGGCAGCCCTGTCAGCGCTCCATCAGATCGGAAGAGTTCATCGATGCGCCCCACGGCCGCCTGCAACAGGGGATTGATCGCCTGGGGTCCGCCATCCTTGGGCCTGTCATCGGCAATCTGGAATACCTTCTGCTCGGCCACATCGAGCACATCATCCGCACGCTGTCCGGCTGGGTTGTAGCCACTCTCGGCAATTTCGTAGGCAACGCGGATGAGTTTGCGCAGCTTGGCGCGCTCGGCAATGATGTCGGCATAGGCCGAGATATTGGTGGAACCTCGGGCATTGCTGGCGAGATCGCTGAGGTAGTCAATGCCGCCCGCGCCATCCAGCTCGCCGCGACTGTCCAGCGCTTCCACCAAGGTGACCACATCCAGCGGCTTGTTGGACTCGGTCTGGCTGAACATCACACGAAATATGAGCTGATGCTCGTGGCGGAAGAAGTCTTCGTCGATAAGCTTCTCGGCGACCGTGTCCCAGACCGTATTGTCCAGCATCAAACCGCCGAGCACGGCCTGTTCGGCCTCGACGGAGTGTGGGGGCACCTTGAGAGAGGCCAGCGAGCCGGCATCTACTGCTTTGCGGTTTTTCTCGAACAGCTCGGACATGGAGAGGGTCGCGGGTAAGAATTCATGAAAAAAGGCGCTCTCACTCCTCGGAGCGACAGCGCCTCATTGTCCTCCAACGTCTCGCGAACAAGCAACCGGCGCAACTGCTGCCAGAGGCTTTCCAGCGATCAGAGGTTTCAGGCCGGAACGATGGCCAGCGTAATGGTCTCTTCGACGTCGTGACCCAGGTCAATCGTGATCACGTATTCGCCGATGTCGCGCAATGCACCGTTGGGCAGACGCACTTCTGCTTTCTCTACATTTGCACCCGAAGCCACCAGCGCGTCAGCAATGTCACGTGTCCCGATGGACCCGAAGAGCTTGCCTTCTTCGCCGGCATTCACGGAGATCGCAATACGCAGATCCTTCAGCTTGGCTGCGCGAGTCTGTGCTACGGCCACTTTCTCGTTGTGCGCTGCCAGCAGTTCTGCACGACGGGCCTCGAAGCTCTCGAGATTCGTGCGGGTTGCCGGGATGGCCTTGCCAGTAGGGAACAGGAAGTTGCGGGCATAGCCTGCCTTCACTGACGCCTTGTCACCAACAGCACCGAGCTTGCCTACTTTTTCCAACAGAATGACGTTCATTTTTGTTTCCTCATCAAATCTTGCAAATATTCTGATTCCCGCCCTGATCCTGCCTGTGGCCTTACACCTTCGGCGGCACGCGGGACCGGAAATCCACCCAACTGTCAGCAATCGCTGCCAGCACCAGAATTTGTGTCATCACGGGGCTCATCGTTGCCACGTAGAAAACAGCCATTACCGCAATTGGCCACTTTTTCAATCCAGCGATTCCGTGCACCAGCGCCACGCCAGCGATCAGCAGTGGCAGCACAAACAGAATCGAGAATGGCTGCAGCTGGCCTGGACCCAGCGTCGTCAGCACGAACACGGAACACAGAATCGCACTGGTTTTCCAGCTCAGGCGCAGTTGATGAAACTCCTGCCTGAATCCTCCCGGGTTGTACAAGGCGGCCTGCCAGTACCTTGCGAGCATCAAGACTGACACCGCCAGCAGCATCAGCATCATGCCGTAGAACATCTGCAGCAATTGCTGCAACTGATCTTCCGGAAGTACGTTCACCTGATCCTGCAATTCGGGGTTTGCCATGACGAGCGCGATCTGCTGCTGCATCAATTCCACAAAGCCAGGCTGCACGACAAGCGCCAGTTGAGCGCCAATGCCGACGCCGATGGCTGTCAGCAATGCAAACTCCCACGAACCGAAGCTCCGCAGCACACCTGCCAGCAACGTACTGCCCAGCAAAGTCAGCAGCGGAATCATGTCACCCGCTACCGCCCAGCCTGCTGCGGGCAAAACAGCCCACGCCAATACAATCAACGCTTCGGACTTCCCGTGTCGAAGACACACGAGCGCCACGATCGGGGCGCTCAGGAAGTTGAGCAAGGGCAGAATTCCAAGAAGCGTCGCCGCCAGTATTGCCTGGCGACGGCCTGACATCGCGAACCCGGCCAGAGCTTTCATACTCTTCTCCGTCTTGCTCCAGTACAGCGGTCAGAGGCCGGCTCGCGGCCTTCGACCATAAGTGGAATCAGGCGGTGTGGCTGTCAGTGTATGGAATCAGAGCCAGATGACGCGCACGCTTCACCGCTGTCGCCAGTTGACGCTGATAGCGCGCCTTGGTGCCAGTGATGCGGCTCGGAACAATCTTGCCTGTTTCAGACACATACGCCTTCAGCGTTTCGATGTCCTTGTAATCGATCTCGATGGTGCCTTCTGCAGTAAATTTGCAGAACTTGCGACGGCGGAAAAAACGGGCCATGGTCATATCCTTTCAATAAATTCGGTTGAGGGTCAGATCAGGTCTGAGGCGTTACCAATCAATCCTTGGAATCTTCCGCATCCAGATCATCGGCGTCTTCAAAACCGTCGAATTCCTCTGCTGCATCTTCTTCACCTTCCGCAGTGCCGGCTTCACGCGCTGCCGCGTCTTCTTCCAGCTTGCGCTTCTGTTCCGCACGGGCACGACGTTCACGGCTCTCGCGCTCGCCTTTCAGAATCAGGGATTCCTCAGTGACGGGACCGCTCATCTTCATGACGAGGTTGCGCAGGATGGCATCGTTGTATCGGAACAGAGTGGTGATTTCTTCCAGAATGGCGCTGCCACATTCGATATTCATCAGAATGTAGTGAGCCTTGTGGATCTTGTTGATCGGGTAAGCGAGCTGACGACGGCCCCAGTCTTCAAGACGGTGGATGGTTCCGCCACTGTCCTTGATCATCTGGGTGTAGCGCTCGACCATGACCGGTACTTGGTCGGATTGATCAGGATGTACCAGAAATACAACTTCGTAATGTCTCATAGAGACTCCTTTCGGATTGAGTCTTCCGACAAACAGCAGGTTGAGAGCCTGAAGCGCGGTAAGACAAGGAGTGAAGGGGGAGTTCCCCCGAAAATAAAGAGCGGGCATTCTAGAGAACGGCTGGTGAACATGCAATCAGTATTTAGGCGCCTGGCCCCAGCCCCGCCCGTTGTCGCACGGCTTCGAACAGGCATAGTCCGGTTGCCACCGAAACATTGAGACTGCTCAGTGCGCCGGCCATGGGAATGGACATCAGGTAATCGCAGTGTTCACGAGTCAGGCGCCGCAGGCCCTTGCCTTCCGAGCCCATGACGATGGCGATCGGCACGCGCAGGTCGGTTTCGTACAGGGTGCTCTGCGCCTCGCCTGCTGCACCGGCAATCCAGATGCCACGCTCCTGCAGTGACTCGAGCGTGCGGCTTAGATTGGTGACGGCCACGAAGGGAATGGTCTCGGCAGCGCCACAGGCGACCTTGCGGGCCGTCATGTTGAGCTGGGCGGAGCGGTCTTTCGGGACGATGACGGCGTGAACACCCGCCGCATCAGCGGTGCGCAGACAGGCTCCGAGGTTGTGGGGGTCGGTCACTTCATCCAGCACCAACAGCAGCGCAGGGGTGCTCAGGGAATCCAGCAGGGCATCCAGACCGCGCTCATCGAGCACACTGCCGCCCAACCGGCACAAAGCCATGACACCCTGGTGGACTGCTCCCGGATGCAGATTCTTGAGGCGCCGCTCAAATTCCCGGCGCTCCAGCGCCTGCATGGAGACTCCCGCAGTCGCGGCGAGGGCCTTCAGTTCATTGAACCGCCTGTCTTCGCGGTCGGCCTGCAACACCAACTCAAGCACATCCTCGGGATGCTGTTTCAACAGCTCTGTAACGGCATGCAAACCGTACATCCATTCCTTGGCGCTCACTGCCTTACCCTGCCTTGCGCTTGCGGCGACCCGCGACTTTGACTTCCAGAGGTGCCGATTTGTCTTTGACAGGCGCCTTTACAAGGCCTGCAGCAAGCTTTTCTCGCAGACTCATTTCTGAGGAACCTGCTTTCACGCCCTTGCTGCGAGGCTTGCTCTTGCCTTTGCGACCTTCAGATGCAGACGCCTTGGCTGCCCGCTTTCGGGGGACAGGTGCACCGTCCACAGGTAACCCGGAGTTGCCACCCGCAGGGAGCCCGTCTGCCATTCCCAGATCAATCTTGCGATCGTCCAGATCGACACGCACCACCTTCACACGGACAACTCCTCCGAGATGATACGTCACGCCGCTGCGCTCGCCGCGCAGCAGGTGCCGGACCGGGTCGAACTGATAATAATCGTTCTTCAGCGCCGTGATGTGGATAAGCCCTTCCACATAGATGTCGCTCAGTTCCACGAACAGGCCGAACGCGGTCACGCTGCTGATCGTGCCGCTGAACTCTTCGCCGACGCGGTCCTGAATGTACTCACACTTGAGCCAGTCCACTACGTCATAACTTGCGGCATCAGCGCGGCGCTCAGTCATGGAGCAGGTTTCACCAAAGCTCTGCATGTGCTTGAGCTCGTAAGGATAGATCTGCTTGCGCGCCAGCGAACCCGCGCCCGGCACCTTGCGCACGTGCAAAGTCTGCTGGGGGTGACGGATCAGGAAGCGCAGCGCGCGGTGCACCAGCAAGTCGGGATAGCGACGGATCGGCGATGTGAAATGGGTGTAGGCCGTGAAGCCGAGACCGAAGTGCCCGATGTTTTCGGGCTGGTAAACCGCCTGCAGCAGGGAACGGATCAGCACCGTCTGGATCAGGTGCGCATCCGGCCGGTCGGCGATCTTGAGCAACACGCGCTGGTAGTCTTTCGGCTCAGGCCTGGCGGAGCGGGTCAGTTGTATGCCCATCTCCTTCAGGAAGGCTTTGAGGTTATCCAGCTTGTCCATGTTCGGGCCGTCGTGTACCCGATACAGAACTGGCAGCGACGATTTGGACAGGAACTGCGCAGTGCAGACGTTGGCCACCAGCATGCACTCTTCAATCAAGCGATGGGCTTCATTGCGCACCACTGGCACGATGGAGCTGATCTTGCGTGTTTCGCCAAATACGATCCGTGTTTCAGTACTTATGAAGTCCAGTGCCCCTGCCTGCTGTCGCAGTTTTGCAAGGCGCTTGTAAACCGTGTAAAGCGTTTCCAGGGCTGGCACCAGCGCAGCGTATTTCGCTCGCAGCCGCTCTTTGGAGCGCACCCGCATGTCAGTTTCCGGCTCTTCGAGAATATCGGCCACTTCGTTGTAGGTCATGCGCGCATGGGAGTGGATGACGCCTTCATAGAAGTCGTAATCCAGCACCTGTCCGAGCTTGTTCATGTTCATCTCACAAACCATGACCAGTCGATCTACCTGCGGCTTCAGCGAGCACAGTCCATTGGACAGCTCCTCCGGCAGCATGGGGATCACATGGCCCGGAAAGTACACCGAGTTGCCACGGTTGATGGCCTCTTCATCCAGCGCCGAGTGCACGGCAACATAATGGGACACATCGGCAATCGCCACATACAGCCGGCAACCGCCATCGCTCTCAGGCGAGCAATAAACGGCATCGTCGAAATCTTTGGCATCTTCGCCATCAATGGTGACAAACGGCAGTGCACGCAGGTCAACGCGATGGGCCGAATCGGACTCCGGCACTGTCTCGGGAATCGCCTTCAGTTCTTCCAGCACGGCCCTGGGCCAGACGTGGGGAATTTCATGACTGCGCACGGCCACATCTATTTCCATGCCTGGCTTCATGTGATCGCCGAGTATCTCTACCACGGAGCCCACGGCCTTGCGGCGCTGAGTCGGATAGGCGGTGATTTCCGCCACTACGAACTGGCCGTCCTGGGCTCCCCTGTTCTCTTTCTCGGGAATCATGATCTCATGGCTGTTGCGGCGATTGTCCGGAACGACAACCCCGAAGCCCGCTTCGTAGTAGTAACGCCCAACGATCTGCCGTGAGCGGCGCTCAAGTACCTCCACGATCATGCCTTCCTTGCGGCCACGCCGGTCCACGCCGGACACTCGCGCCAGCACGATGTCGCCATCAAATACTTTCTGCATCTCGGTCGCAGGCAGCACCAGGTCGCCGGAACCATCCACGGGAATGAAAAAGCCGTAGCCGTCCTTGTTGCCCTGCACCCTGCCCTTGGTCAGTTCCATGCGATTGACCAGACCATAAACGCCGCGGCGATTGCTGATAAGCTGCCCGTCCCGCGTCATGGCTATCAACCGGCGCCGCAGCGCTTCAGTCTGGTCATGGGATTCGAGACTCAGGTGCTCGCAGAGCGCCTCGTAGCTCACCGGTTCGCCGGTCTGCTCCAGGTATTCGAGGATGTATTCACGACTGGGGATTGGATTCTCGTAGTTTTCCGCTTCCCGACTTGCGAAGGGGTCATTGACGCTGTCTGTTTCGATCGGTTTCTTAGCCATATCCTGCCATGTGTTTGTAAGCTGGCGGCCAGTATACACGGGTGCCACAGCCATTACCCGGAGAAATCTCGCTTGGGAATTGACAGACGCTTTTCGCGCGGCTAAAGTGCGCGCCTGCATTAGCCCCTCCTGCCCAGGTGGTGGAATTGGTAGACACGCCAGCTTCAGGTGTTGGTGATCGAAAGGTCGTGGAGGTTCAAGTCCTCTCCTGGGCACCACTACAAAGCCCGACAGCATCCAATAAAGTTTATTTTACCCTTAAGAACCAATTGGTTATGGGCTTTTCACGTCCGATCACGTCCACTGCCATTTGGTAACATCCAGAATCTTTAGTAACATCCATAGCAACACCGGCTGCATACGCAAAATCCAGTGTTGCTATGGGAGTGTTGAGATTATGGGATGGCAAGCCCCCGATATTCTAGACACCTGACAGCTTCATAAAGTACTGCTCTTCGAACTTCGCTGGCGGCAAGCCGTTGTTGTTGCCATGTCGACGCA
>Ga0255089_1000006_pt1 | contig 184725 bp, 139 predicted proteins | sample Colum_Miss_RepC__2_FD_188468 | JGI IMG/M metagenome (GOLD analysis project Ga0255089, IMG submission 188468) | Freshwater microbial communities from Columbia River, Oregon, United States - Colum_Miss_RepC_8d | ecosystem: Environmental > Aquatic > Freshwater > River | place: USA: Oregon... | reverse complement strand
AGTCGCCTCCGCCGCCCCCAAGGCTGTTGCGGCGAAAGCTGCGCCTGCCGCCCCCGCTCCTGCGGTCGCTGCGCCCCCCGTTGCGGCACCCGTGCCCGCGCCGCGCAAGTCTTCTCGTGCCGCCAAAGCGGCCGCGATGGTTCCGCCGCCGCCCGCACCGGTGGTGGCCTCCAACGCTGCCAAGTCCAGTTATGGGCCAATTTCGACTCCTTCCTTACCTACTTTTGTTCCCGTGATCCCCAAAAAAGACGCCAAGCTGGCCAACAACTGGAAAACCACCCCTGTGGAAAAGCTCTCCGATGCAGAAGTGCTCGCCATGCCCGACGGCGAGTACATGAATGACACGCAAATGGCTTTCTTTCGCCTGAAGCTGGTTCAATTGAAAGTGGACATCCTGGCCAATGCCGGCGAAACCACCGAGCATTTGCGCGAAGACACCGTCATCGTTCCCGACCCGGCGGACCGCGCCACCATTGAGGAAGAGCATGCCCTGGAGCTGCGCACCCGGGACCGCGAGCGCAAACTGCTGAAGAAAATCGAGCAGTCGATTTCGCGCATCGATGCGGGTGATTACGGCTACTGCGATGAAACCGGCGAACCCATCGGCGTGGGCCGTTTGCTGGCGCGACCCACGGCCACCTTGTCGTTGGAAGCCCAACAGCGCAGGGAACTCAAGCAGAAAATGTTTGGCGATTGATTTTGACCATCGCTTAGAGCAGAACGGCAGGCTTTGACCTGCCGTTTTTTTTACTTCTCACGCCCTACTTTCAGTGACTTCGCTAAGTGCTTCATTTGCAAGGAAAAATTCTCTTGGGCGGGTGTGTAAAACTGCTCTAAGTCATTGATTCCATTGAAAAAAATCACAGTTGGGCTGTTGCGAACCGACAAAATCCTGATACAGTGCAAAAAAGTGCAATTAAGTGGTGAAAAGTGTCATTCGATAACTTCGCCACCCTTGCCGTTCACGCTGTCGTTTTGTAAGGGTTCGCCGCTGTGTTTCAGGGTGCTTCATCGCTGAGTCTCGATGCCAAGGGTCGCTTGTCGGTCCCGACGCGCCATCGCGACGTGCTCTCGGCCACGGCGGCCGGCCAGTTGACCGTGACCCGCCACCCCCACGGCTGCCTCATGATTTTTCCGCGACCTGAATGGGAGAAGTTTCGCGAGCGCATTGCGGCCTTGCCCATGAGCGCGCAATGGTGGAAACGCATCTTTTTGGGCAACGCCATGGATGTCGAGATGGACGGCACCGGACGCGTCTTGATTTCGCCTGAGCTGCGCGCCTCGGCGGGCATTGCCAAAGACACCATGCTGCTGGGCATGGGCAACCACTTTGAACTGTGGGACAAGGCCAGCTACGAGGCACAAGAGGCTCAAGCCATGCAAGGCGAGATGCCCGATGTCTTCAAGGACTTCTCTTTCTAAGGCGGGGCGGTGAACACACCATGGCAGCACACCACCGTCTTGTTGAGCGAAGCGGTCGAGGCCCTTTGCATTCAAGCGGACAAAACCTATGTGGATGCCACCTTCGGCCGTGGCGGGCATTCGCGCCTGATTCTTTCCAAACTCTCGGTGCAGGGCCGCTTGATCGCCTTCGACAAGGACCCCGACGCCATTGCGCAGGCAGCGCAAATTCAGGATGCCCGCTTTGCCATTCGCCACGAAGGTTTTTGCGAGCTGGGCAACTTGCCAGCGCATTCGGTGGCGGGCGTGCTGATGGACCTGGGCGTCAGCTCGCCGCAAATCGACAACCCGGCGCGCGGTTTTTCATTTCGCAACGATGGCCCGCTGGACATGCGCATGGACCCCACGCGGGGCCCAAGCGTGCGCGAGTGGCTTCAAGAGGCAGAGCTTCAACAAATAGCGGAGGTGATTCGTGACTATGGCGAAGAACGGTTTGCTGTTCCGATTGCAAAGGCGATTGTTGCTCGCCGACAAGAACGGGGCATTCCTGCAGGCACCCTTGAGTTGGCCCAGCTCGTGGCTGGCGCGGTCAAAACCCGCGAGCCGGGCCAGGACCCTGCAACGCGGACATTTCAGGCTTTTCGGATTTTCATCAATGCCGAGCTTGAAGAGCTCGAACAGGCGCTGAAGGCGGCTCTGCATGTACTTGAACCTGGAGGGCGCTTGGCTGTGATCAGTTTCCATTCGCTGGAAGATCGCATCGTCAAACAATTCATCGCGAAGCATTCGCGAGAGGTGTTTGACCGCCGCGCCCCCTTTGCGCCGCCCAAGGTCATGGCGCTGAAAGCTTTGGACCGCCTCAAGCCAAGCCCCGAAGAGGTGAAAGCCAACCCCCGTTCGCGCAGCGCCATCTTGCGGGTGGCCGAGCGTTTGGCGCCGCAGGAGCTGCCAGCATGACGCGCTTCAATGTGCTGTTGCTGTTGGCCATCATGGCCAGCGCCATTTTCTTGGTGCGCACGCAGTACGATTCGCGCCGGTTGTTCACCGACTACGACCGTGCGCGCTCCGAGGCGCACAAGCTGGAGGTGGAGCGTGAGCGCTTGGACCTGGAGCGCCGGGCGCAAGCCACGCCCTTGCGGGTGGAAAAAATCGCGCGCGAGCAATTGAGCATGCGCACCATCACGCCAGCCATCACGCAATATGTGGACCCTACGGGCAAGCCAATGAATGCTGTCCTGACGCCGCCGCCCAAGGAGCTCAAGCCATGAGCAGCCGCAGCGTTCAGTACACCTCCAGCCCTTTGCTGGCCAGCAAGACGCCGGTTTGGCGCAGCCAGTTCATTGTGGCGTGCATTGCCTTGGGGTTTTTGGGCTTGGTAGGGCGTGCGGCCTATGTGCAGGTCATTGACAACGCATTTTTCAAGCGCCAGGGTGTGGTGCGCTTTGTGCGCACCTTGGAGCTGCCCGCGAACCGCGGACGCATCCTGGACCGCAACGGCTTGATCCTGGCGTCCAGTGTGCCCGTGCCCAGCATCTGGGCCAGTCCGGAAGACCTGGAGCGCGACCCCGCCAAGCTCAAGGCCTTGGCCAAGTTGTTGGAAATCCCGTTGACCGAACTCGACCGCCGCTTGCAGGACGACGACAAGAGTTTTGTCTGGCTCAAGCGCCAGGTCGATGACACCGTGGCCAAGCAAATCGCAGCCCTCAACATCAAGGGCGTGTATTCCCGCAAGGAATACAAACGCATTTATCCTGAAGGCGAATCTGCGGCGCACATCGTGGGCTTCACCAATGTGGAGAACATTGGCCAAGAAGGCATTGAGTTGACCTTCAACAAGGAGCTGGCTGGGCGCGCAGGCTCACGGCGTGTCATCAAGAACCGGCTCGGCCATGTGGTGGAGGACATCGGCGAGATGGTGCCCCCGGTCGATGGCAAAGATTTGCAGCTCAGCGTGGACAGCAAGGTTCAGTTCTTCGCCTACCAAAAATTGCGCGATGCCGTCATTGAACACAAGGCGGCCGCGGGCAGTGTGGTGGTGCTCGATGTGGAAAACGGCGAGGTCCTGGCCCTGGCCAACTACCCCAGCTATTCGCCAGAGCGACGTGTCAACCTGAGCGGCGCGCAATTGCGTAACCGCGCTCTGACGGACACGTTCGAGCCCGGCTCCACCATGAAGCCTTTTGTGGTGGGCTTGGCGCTGGAAAAAGGCTTGGTCAAGCCTGAGACGCCCATTCAAACCGCGCCAGGCCGTCTGTCGCTTGGCGGACACACCATCAGCGACGCCCACCCCCATGCCTTGCTCAGCGTCAACGAAGTCATCCAAAAGTCGAGCAACGTGGGCACGGTCAAGATCGCCATGCAAATGCCGCCGCAAGCCATGTGGGAAATGTTCACCCAGGTTGGCTTTGGCCAGAAGCCGCAGGTGCCTTTCCCCGGCGCTGTGGCAGGCCGCTTGCGCGCTTACAAAACCTGGCGCCCCATTGAGCAGGCGACCATGAGTTATGGCTATGGCTTGTCGGCCAGCCTGTTCCAGCTGGCGCACGCTTACAGCGTCTTTGCGCGTGACGGCGACATCATGCCAGTCACGATGTTGAAGGTGAAAGACAAAGTGCAGGGCGTGCAAGTCATTGAGCCACGCCACGCAGCGGCCATGCGCAACATGCTGCACATGGTGACCAGCCCCGGTGGCACGGCGCAGAAGGCCCAAACCATGGGGTACTCTGTCGGTGGCAAGACTGGCACCGCCCACAAGCAAGAAGGGCGTGGGTATGCCGGCAAGAAATACCGTGGCTTCTTCGTGGGCATGGCGCCCATTGAGCGCCCGCGCATTGTGGTGGCCGTGATGATCGACGAGCCCACCAATGGGCGCTACTACGGCGGCGACGTGGCAGCGCCTGTGTTCAGCCAAACCGTGCAACAAACCCTGCGCATGATGGGCGTTCAGCCCGACCTGTCGGTGAAGCCGCAGGTGATTGCCAAAGCCGAGCCGGAGTCCTTCTGATGCAAACCCTGCACACGCCCCAGGATGCCGCCCGCTGGCTTGGCCAGCGCGGTGCGGTGCGTTTGCGCACCGACAGCCGCCAGGTGCAGCGCGGCGATGCCTTCCTGGCCTGGCCGGGCGCCCGGCACGATGGCCGACTGCATGCCGCCCATGTCTTGGCCCAAGGTGCGGTGGCATGCTTGCTGGAAGCACGGGACTTGCCAGCCATGGTCGATGCCACCAGCGAGGGCCTGGCGGCCTATCCGCAGTTGAAGCAAGCCAGCGGCCTCATTGCGGCGGCCTACTATGAGCAGCCCAGCCATCGTTTGGATGTGGTGGCCATCACAGGAACCAATGGCAAGACGTCGTCGGCATGGTGGCTGGCGCAAGCCTTGACGCATCTCGGAAGGCGCTGTGCCATGGTGGGCACGCTGGGCATGGGCGAGGTGCAAACCGACGTGCACGGCTTGCCATGCGTGATGGGCCCCAGCACCGGACTGACCACCCCCGATGCGGTGGTGTTTCAAGGTGCCTTGCATGATTTTGTGCAAGCGGGTGTGAAAGCCTGTGCCGTTGAAGCCTCCTCCATCGGATTGATGGAGCATCGGCTCGAGGGCACGCGCGTGCGTGTGGCGCTGTTCACCAATTTCACCCAAGACCATCTCGATTACCACGGCAGCATGGCCGCATATTGGCAGGCCAAGCTTCGCCTGTTCAATGTCGAGGGCCTGCAAGCTGCGGCTGTCAACCTTGACGATCCGCAAGGCGTGGCTTTGGTTGATCACTTGTTGAACAAGTTGGCCATGGCCACTGACCGTGTGTGGACCTTTGGTGAATCTGACAAAGCCAGGCTGCAGGCGCGCCATATTCAGCTGATGCCTTCCAGCCAAGCTGGCGCGCAGACTTCCGCAGGTTTGTCTTTTGAGGTGGTGGAGGGCGCTGAAAGCCATACCCTGGCCACGCCGTTTGTCGGGCGTTACAACGTCAGTAATTTGCTGGGCGTGCTCGCCAGCATGCGCGCCTTGGGCATTGCCTTGTCAGATGCTGTCGCAGCGTGCAAAAACTTGCTGGCTGTTCCCGGTCGCATGCAAACCTTGGCCGTTGCAGGTCAACCCTTGGTGGTGGTGGACTATGCCCACACGCCCGATGCATTGCGCCAGGCCTTGCTGGCACTGCAGCCCTTGGCGCAAGCACGCGGCGGACAAGTGCATTGCATCATTGGTTGCGGTGGCGACCGCGATGTGGGCAAGCGTCCCTTGATGGCAGCCGCTGCCCAAGCCCATGCCCAACAGGTGGTGCTCACCAGTGACAACCCGCGCAGCGAAGACCCGCAGCACATCCTGCAACACATGCAGGCGGGTTTGACACCGGGTTCGGCGGTGCAGATCCTCGCGGACCGTGCCCAAGCCATTGCGCACACCGTCTCTCAAGCTGGCGCCAGCGACATCGTGTTGATCGCGGGCAAAGGCCATGAGGACTACCAAGAAGTGGCGGGCGTGCGCTTGCCTTTCTCCGATGTGCAACAGGCCCGTGCGGCTTTGCAAGCCAGGGGTGCCGCATGAGCGCATCGCTGAACCTCTCTGTGCAACAAGCGCAGCAATGGCTGAGCCAAGCGCAAGCCGTGGGCGATACAGCCACTGTGGTGCAGCGTGTTCACACCGACAGCCGCACCCTGCAACCGGGTGACTTGTTTGTCGCCCTCAAGGGTGAGCGCTTCGATGCCCACGACTTTTTGCCGCAAGCCAAGGCGCAAGGCATTGCCTGTGCGCTGGCTGAGCGTGGCCTGCAGGAGGCCGGACTGTCTGGCCTGCAAGTGCCCGACAGTCGGGTGGCCCTGGGCGAACTGGCCGCAGGCTGGCGCCGACAGTTCCACCTGCCCTTGGTGGCGGTGACCGGCAGCAATGGCAAAACCACCGTGACCCAAATGATCGCCAGCATCTTGCGCGCCTGGGCGGGTGAGCAATCCTTGGCAACGCAGGGCAATTTCAACAACGACATTGGTTTGCCCTTGACCCTGCTGCGCCTGCGTGCGCAACACCGCTGTGCCGTGGTCGAAATCGGCATGAACCATCCTGGCGAAATCGAAGGCTTGGCCCGCATGGCGGCGCCTACCGTGGCGTTGGTGAACAACGCGCAGCGAGAGCACCAGGAATTCATGGCCACCGTGGAAGCCGTGGCCCGCGAAAACGGCGCTGTCTTGCAAGCCTTGCCCGAGGGCGGTGTCGCAGTGTTTCCCGCCGACGACATTTACACGCCTTTGTGGCAATCACTGGCGGGCAACCGCCGCTGCCTGCGATTTGGCGAGACCGCGGCCGCCGATGTTTTTTTGCTCGGCAGCGATTGGCGGCAAGATCACTGGCAAGTGAGCCTTCAGTCCCCCGCGGGCCAGCTCTCGACACGCCTGCATTTGGCCGGCCGCCACAATCTGCGCAACGCACTGGCCGCCACCGCCTGTGCACTCGCTGCTGGCGCACCGCTGGCCGCCATCGCCCAAGGCTTGGACAACTTTGCGCCGGTCAAAGGCCGCTCCCGTGCATTCCAGTTGTCACACCAAGGTCGCGTGGTCACGGTGGTGGACGACACCTACAACGCCAATCCCGATTCCGTTCGGGCCGCCATCGATGTGCTGGCCGAGTTGCCCGCACCGCGCCTGCTGGTGCTGGGGGACATGGGCGAGGTCGGGACACAAGGCCCGAGCTTTCATGCCGAAGTGGGGCAACACGCGCGAGCACAGCACATCGATGGCTTGCTCGCGCTGGGCGAATTGTCGCGCCATGCCGTCCAGGCGTATGGCCCAGGCCAACATTTTGAAAACATGGACAACTTGCAGTCGGCGGTGCTGGCGCAACTGCCCCAGGTGGGCAGCGTCCTGGTCAAGGGCTCGCGCTTCATGAAGATGGAGCGCGTCATCGATGCCCTGCAGGCCACTGCAACGTCGAAAGAGGACATTCCATGCTGTTAAGCCTGGCGCAATGGCTGCAAGGCCTTTCCCCCGAATTCGGATTCTTCCGGGTCTTCCAATACCTCACCTTCCGCGCGGTGATGGCGGCCATGACCGCTTTGCTGATCGGCCTGGCGGCCGGCCCCTGGGTGATTCGCCGCTTGACAGCGCTGAAAATCGGCCAGCCTGTGCGGGGTTATGGCATGGAGACCCACCTCAGCAAGAGCGGCACGCCCACCATGGGCGGCGTGTTGATTTTGATCGGCATCGCTGTGTCCACGCTGCTGTGGTTCGATTGGTCCAACCGTTTTGTCTGGATCGTCTTGATCGTGACCCTTGGCTTTGGGGCGATTGGCTGGGTAGACGACTGGCGCAAGGTCGTGCGAAAAGATCCGGAAGGCATGCGCTCACGCGAAAAATATTTCTGGCAGTCGGTGATCGGCTTGTTGGCTGCGCTCTACCTGGTCTTCAGCATTTCCGAGAGCAACAACCTGCGCGTGCTGGAGTTGTTCAGCACCTGGGTGCAGTCGGGCTTCGATGTGGACTTGCCGCCCAAGGCCGGGTTGATGTTGCCTTTCTTCAAAGAAGTCAGCTACCCCCTGGGTGTGTTCGGCTTTGTGATCATGACCTACCTGGTCATCGTGGGCTCCAGCAATGCCGTCAACCTGACCGATGGGCTGGATGGCTTGGCCATCATGCCGGTGGTGATGGTGGGCTCGGCCTTGGGCGTGTTTGCCTACGTTACCGGCAGCTCGGTCTACTCCAAGTACCTGATCTTTCCCTACATTCCTGGCGCGGGCGAGTTGCTGATTTTCTGCTCGGCCATGGCCGGGGCGGGCCTGGCCTTTCTGTGGTTCAACACTCACCCGGCCCAAGTGTTCATGGGCGACGTGGGCGCGCTGGCCCTGGGTGGCGCACTGGGCACCATTGCCGTCATCGTGCGCCAGGAAATTGTGTTGGCCATCATGGGCGGCATCTTTGTGGTCGAAGCCTTGTCGGTGATGGCCCAGGTCAGCTATTTCAAATACACCAAACGCAAATACGGTGAAGGCCGGCGCATTTTGAAAATGGCGCCCCTGCACCACCATTTTGAAAAGAGCGGCTGGCGCGAAACGCAGGTCGTGGTCCGTTTCTGGATCATCACCATGCTGTTGTGCCTGGTCGGTTTGTCCACCTTGAAATTGCGCTGAACGCATGCTGTCACTCACAGACCAACACGTTCTCATCCTGGGCCTTGGAGATTCCGGCCTGGCGATGGCGCGTTGGTGCGCGCGCAACGGCGCACGGGTGACGGTGCTGGACTCGCGCGAGCAGCCCAGCCACTTGGCCACCTTGTTGGCCCAATACCCTTCTGTGGCTTTCAAGTCTGGCGCCTTTGAGGCAGATGCGATCGAAGGCAGCGACATTCGCGCGGTCTTCAAAAGCCCGGGCTTGTCGCCGCAAAGCGTGGCCCCCTTGTGGCATGCAGGGCAAGCCATGGGCTTGTGGATGGGCACCGAGCTGAGTTTGTTTGTCCAAGCGCTGAGCGACTTGCAGGCCACAGCGGCCTACCAGCCCCATGTGCTCGCCATCACGGGCACCAACGGCAAAACCACAGTGACGGCGCTGACGGGCCTGCTGCTGGAACGCGCTGGCCTCAGCGTGGCGGTGGCGGGCAACATCGGCCCGACCTTGCTGGATACCTTGAGCCAGTGGCTGGATGGCGATGCGGGCTTGCCGCAGGCCTGGGTGCTGGAACTGTCCAGTTTCCAACTGGAGGGCGTGGCCAATTTTGAGCCTACCGCCGCAGCTTTGCTGAACATCACGCAAGACCACCTCGACTGGCATGGCGACATGCAGGCCTATGCCCAGGCCAAGGCCAATGTGTTTGGCCAACAAGCCTTGATGCTGTTGAACCGTGACGATGCGGCCACGCTGGCCATGTTGCCCACGCCCGAGCAAATCAAGAAGAAGCAGCGCAGCGCGCGCAACTTCCTGTGCTTTGGCAGCGATGTGCCCAACCGCCCTGGAGACTACGGCCTGGAAACCGTGAACGGCATGACCTGGCTGGTGCGCGCCATGGAGGCCGATGAAACCCGCAAGCGCCGTCGCGACGAAGAGGAAGAGATTCACCTGCAGCGCCTCATGCCTGCAGACGCCTTGCGCATTCGCGGCCGCCACAACGCTTTGAATGCCCTGGCAGCGCTGGCCCTGGCCTGCAGCACTGGGCGTCAGCTGGCCCCCATGCTCTATGGCCTGCGCGAGTACAACGGTGAGCCGCACCGCGTGGAGCCTGTGGCCATGGTCCACGAGGTGGAATATTTTGACGACAGCAAAGGCACCAATGTGGGCGCCACGGTGGCTGCCTTGACAGGTTTGGGGGCCGATCGGCGTCTGGTCGTCATCCTAGGCGGAGACGGCAAGGGGCAAGACTTTGCGCCGCTGGCCAAGCCCGTCAAACAACACGCGCGTGCCGTGGTCTTGATCGGGCGCGATGCGCCCGCCTTGCGCGAATGCTTGGCAGCAACGGGTGTGCCACTGCATGACGCAGACAGCCTGCCTGAAGCGGTGCATCAAGCCAGTGCGTTGGCCCAGTCGGGCGATGCCGTGTTGTTGTCGCCCGCCTGTGCCAGCCTGGACATGTTCCGCAACTATGCCCACCGCGCGGAAGTCTTTGTGCAAGCCGTGCAGGCGCTGGCGCAAGAGGAGGGCGTGGCATGACGGCCATGACCGCTTCCATTGGACGCTTCTGGTCTCGCCTGTGGGGCGAGGCGCCGGTGGAAGGCCCGGATGCCTTGCCCGTGCGGGTGCACGGCACTGAATTCACGCGCACTGGCGCCGCTCCCGTGCGCGTCAAAGGCTTTGACCAGCCGCTGGCCTGGGTCACCTTGGGGCTGTTGATGTGGGGTTTGGTCATGGTGTATTCCGCCTCGATCGCCATGCCCGATAACCCGCGCTTCGCGAACTACACACAAACACACTTCCTGGTGCGCCACGTGGCCTCGATTGGCATCGCCTTCGTGGCCGCCTTGCTGGCCTTCCAGGTGCCCATCAACACTTGGGAAAAAATGGCGCCCTGGATTTTTGTGGTGTCTTTGATCCTGCTGATCGCGGTGCTGATCCCCTTCATTGGCAAAGGCGTGAATGGCGCGCGGCGCTGGATTTCTTTGGGCGTTATGAACTTCCAGCCCTCCGAGTTGGCCAAGTTGGGTGTCTTGCTCTATGCCAGCAATTACATGGTTCGCAAAATGGAGGTGAAAGAAAAATTCTTCACTTCGGTCGCGCCCATGGGCATTGCCGTGGCCGTGGTCGGCCTGTTGCTGCTGGCCGAGCCGGACATGGGCGCCTTCATGGTGATTGCGGTCATCGCCATGGGCATCCTGTTCCTTGGTGGCGTCAATGCGCGCATGTTCTTCCTGATCGCTGCCGTGTTGGTGGTGGCCTTCGGCCTCATGATTGCCTTGTCGGAGTGGCGCCGTGAGCGCATCTTTGCCTACCTCGACCCGTGGAGCGAGAAGCACGCACTGGGCAAGGGCTACCAGCTGTCGCACTCCTTGATTGCCATTGGCCGCGGCGAAATTTTTGGCGTCGGCCTGGGCGGCAGTGTGGAGAAGTTGCACTGGCTGCCCGAAGCGCACACCGATTTCTTGCTGGCGGTGATCGGTGAGGAGTTTGGCTTTGTTGGGGTGCTGATGGTGATTGGCCTGTTCATGTGGCTGACGCGTCGCATCATGTACATCGGCCGCCAGGCCATTGCCATGGACCGCATCTTTGCGGGCTTGTTGGCGCAGGGTGTGGGTATTTGGGTCGGCTTTCAGTCGTTCATCAACATGGGCGTGAACCTGGGCGCCTTGCCCACCAAGGGATTGACCTTGCCCTTGATGAGTTATGGCGGATCGGCCATCTTGCTCAACCTGGTGGCCATCGCCATGGTGTTGCGCGTCGATTATGAGAACCGACAGTTGATGCATGGAGGCCGCTTGTGAGCCACGGAACAGCTTTGGTCATGGCGGGCGGTACGGGCGGGCATATCTTCCCAGGCTTGGCCGTGGCCGAGCGCTTGCGCGAACTGGGCTGGCATGTGCATTGGCTGGGTGGCCCTGCGCCCAGCATGGAAAGCCAGTTGGTGCCGCCGCGCGGCTTTGCTTATGAAACCGTGGCGTTTTCGGGCGTGCGTGGCAAAGGCCTCAAAACCCTGGCGATGTTGCCTTGGCGCATGGCCAAAGCTTTTTGGCAGAGCTTGCAGGTGGTGCGTCGCGTTCAGCCCGACGTGGTGCTGGGGCTGGGGGGCTACATCAGTTTCCCGGGTGGCTTGGTGAGCGCGCTGTCTGGGCGGCCCTTGGTGTTGCATGAGCAAAACTCCGTGGCCGGCATGGCCAACAAGGTTTTGGCGCGCGTGGCGCGACGCGTTTACACCGCCTTTCCCAAAGTGATTGCGCAGGCCGAGTGGGTCGGTAACCCCTTGCGCCAAGCTTTCCTGATGCAAGACCCGCCGTCGGTTCGTTTCGCGGACCGCAGCGGACCGTTGCGTGTGTTGGTGGTGGGTGGCAGTTTGGGGGCGCAGGCCTTGAACCAGGTGGTGCCCCAAGCCTTGGCCTTGCTGCCTTTGGCACAACGCCCTGTGGTTGTCCACCAAAGTGGCGCCAAGCAAATCGAGGCCTTGCGCGAGGCTTATGCCCAAGCCGGCGTGCAAGCCGAGCTGACGCCTTTCATCGATGACACGGCCAGCGCTTTTGCGCAAGCAGACCTGGTGATTTGCCGTGCGGGTGCCAGCACCGTCACCGAATTGGCCGCGGTGGGGGTGGCCGCTTTGTTTGTGCCCTTCCCCCATGCAGTGGATGACCACCAAACCACCAACGCCAACTTCTTGGTGGCACAAGGCGGTGGCTGGTGTGTGCCGCAAAAAGAATTGACCGCCGAATCGCTGGCACAGCGCTTGGCCAACCTGCAGCGCACAGAGCTGCAAAGCGTGGCTGAGAAGGCTTATCTTCAAAGGAAAACAAGCGCTGTGGAAGTGATGGTCCAGGCGTGTCAGGAGCTGGCAGCATGAAGCACGCCATCCGACACATCCATTTTGTGGGCATCGGTGGTGCCGGCATGAGCGGCATCGCCGAAGTCCTGCTCAACCTGGGCTATGTGGTGTCCGGCTCCGACCTGTCTGACGGGCCGGTTCTCAAGCGCTTGCAAGCCTTGGGCATTCAAACCTGTGTGGGCCATCAGGCGGCCAACATCCGGGGCGCCGATGCCGTGGTGACCTCGACCGCAGTGAAGGCCGACAACCCGGAAGTGGTGGCGGCGCACCAGAAACTGGTGCCTGTCGTGCCGCGTGCCGTCATGCTTGCTGAATTGATGCGCATGAAAAAAGGCATTGCCATCGCCGGCACGCATGGCAAGACCACCACCACCAGTCTGGTGGCCAGCATCTTGGCCGAAGCCGGCTTGGACCCCACCTTCGTGATTGGCGGGCGCCTCAACAGCGCTGGCGCCAATGCCAAGCTGGGCAGCGGCGACCACATTGTGGTGGAGGCCGACGAGTCGGACGCATCCTTTCTCAACCTGCTGCCCGTGATGTCGGTCGTGACCAACATCGATGCAGACCACATGGACACCTACGGCCATGACTTTGGCCGCTTGAAAGCTGCCTTCATCGAGTTTTTGCACCGCATGCCTTTTTATGGGGCGGCCATTTTGTGCACCGACGATGCAGCGGTGCGCAGTATTCTGTCCGAGGTGTCACGCCCGATCACCAGCTACGGCTTAGGTGAGGATGCACAGGTTCGTGCACACGATGTGAAGGCTGTGGGCGCGCGCATGCAGTTTCGCGTCACCCGCCGCAACGGCGTGACCTTGCCCGACCTGATGATCGACCTGAACTTGCCAGGCCTTCACAATGTGTTGAATGCCTTGGCGGCCATTTCGGTGGCGGTGGAATTGAGCCTGCCCGACGCCGCTGTGCAAAAAGCGCTGGCGGAATTCAAGGGCGTGGGACGACGCTTCCAGCGCCATGGCGAGGTGGCCGCGCGTCAAGGCGGCGAGTTCACCTTGATCGAAGACTATGGTCATCACCCGGTTGAGTTGGCCGCCACCCTGGCAGCGGCCCGCGGCGCATTTCCTGGGCGGCGCCTGGTGCTGGCGTTTCAGCCGCACCGTTACACCCGTACCCGCGACTGTTTTGAAGACTTTGTGCAGGTGCTCGGTCAGGCCGATGTGGTGTGGCTGACCGAAGTCTACGCCGCTGGCGAAGCGCCCATTGTGGCGGCTGATGGGCGGGCCTTGGTGCGTGCGGTGCGCGTTTCCGGCAAGGACGCCATTCAGTTCAGCCAAGACACCGAGCAGCTCGCCCAGTTGATTTCCCAGCAAGCGCAGGCTGGCGATGTGGTCATGTGCATGGGCGCGGGCTCGATCGGCACGGTGCCTGCGCGCGTGCTGGCCTTGCAAGCCACAGCATCAGGAGGACAGGCATGAGCAACTTGCTGCAATCTTTGCCGCCCATGCCTGCCTGGGACCGTTCCCTCAAAGTGGCCGTCCTGATGGGGGGCCAATCGGCCGAGCGCGAAGTCTCTTTGATGTCGGGCCAGGGCGTGTTGCAAGCCTTGCGCAGCCAAGGGGTCGATGCACATGCCTTCGATCCTGCAGCGCAAGGCCTGGACACTTTGAAGCGTGAGGGCTTTGCACGTGCCTTCATCGCTTTGCATGGCCGCTTCGGTGAAGACGGCAGCGTGCAAGGCGCCCTGGAGTTGCTGGGCATTCCCTACACCGGCTCCGGCGTGATGGCCTCTGCCATGGCCATGGACAAAGTGATGACCAAGCGCATCTGGTCGGCCGTGGGTTTGTCCACGCCGGCGTCGGTCTGGCTGCCGCCCGAAGCGCAAAGCGAATCGCGCCTGGCGCAAATTCCCGGCGAGCTGGGCTTGCCGCTGATCGTCAAGCCGCCGCGCGAAGGCTCCTCCATTGGCGTGACCAAAGTCACGACAGCCTCTGACTTGCCGGCGGCGGTGCGCCTGGCCACCCAGTACGACCCTGACTTGCTGTGCGAAGCCTTCATTGAGGGCATGGAAGTGACTTGCCCCGTGCTGGGAACGGGCGCCTCTGCCATCGCTTTGCCGGTGGTGCGCATTGCGGCGCCCGATGGCGCCTACGATTACCAGAACAAATATTTCACGGACGATGTGAAGTACCACTGCCCAAGCGGCTTGCCGCCTGCCTTGGAGCAGCGCATTCAACAACTGGTGGTGTCTGCCTACCGTGCCCTGGGTTGCCGTGGCTGGGGTCGCGCCGACTTGATGATTCGCGCGTCGGACGAACAGCCCTTCTTGCTCGAAATGAACACATCCCCTGGCATGACCAGCCATTCACTGGTGCCCATGTCGGCGCGAGCGGCAGGCATTTCCTATGAGGCCTTGTGCTTGCATGTGCTCAGCGGCGCAGCGCTGGACCACGCCCCCAAGGAGGCGGCCAAGTGAACGCACGCCTCAACGCCACCCTGAACATGCCTTTGGCGATCCCCTTGGACGTCAAGCTCATGAACATGGCCACAACGGCGATGGCGCTAGGGTGCGCGCTGCTGGTCATCGCGGCCCTGGTGTGGTGGCTGCTGCGCTTGCCTTTGTTTGCCTTGGCGGGCATCACGGTGACGGGCGACGTCGAGCACAACAACGTGGTCACCTTGCGCGCCAACGTCACGCCCAAATTGAATGGCAATTTTTTCACCGTCGACCTGGCGCAGGCGCGCAAAGTGTTTGAGTCGGTGCCTTGGGTGCGGCATGCCGTGGTCCAACGTGAGTTCCCCAACCGGCTGCGGGTGCACCTGGTGGAGCATCAACCCGCCGCCTTTTGGGGCCCAGAGGGCGAGGGCCGCATGCTGAACCAGCAGGGCGAAGTGTTCGAGGCGAACCTGGGCGACTTGGAAGACGAAGACCTGCCCACGCTTCAAGGCCCTGACAACCAGTCGGCACAAGTGCTGGCCATGTACCGTGCGCTGGCGTCGGTGTTCAAGGACTTGGGGCTGCCCATGGAGGGTTTGGAGTTGACCGCGCGTGGCAGTTGGCGCGCCCATTTGGGCAAGCGCGCGGTGGTTGAAATGGGACGTGGCACGCCAGAGGAGTTGAAGGCGCGCTTGCAACCCTTTGTTCAGACGCTGCCCAGCGTGGCATCGCGTAACGGAAGGAAAGTGGCTGCACTGGAATCGGCAGATTTGCGGCATGAAAACGGTTATGCCTTGCGCATGCGCGGCATCACCACAGTGGATCCACAACAGGTGAAGAAATAAGGCACGAGGTCTCTCTATGGCAAAAGAGTACAAGGATTTGGTGGTCGGGCTGGACATTGGCACCAGCAAGGTCATGGCAGTGGTGGCGGAAGTGCTGCCAGGGGGCGAGATGAAAATCGCCGGGCTTGGCGTGTCTACCAGCAGCGGCCTCAAGCGCGGCGTCGTGGTCAACATCGACGCCACGGTGCAAAGCATTCAGCAGGCTTTGAAAGAAGCCGAGCTGATGGCCGACTGCAAAATCACGCGGGTCTACACCGGCATCACCGGAAGCCACATTCGGGGCATCAACTCCAGCGGCATGGTTGCGGTCAAAGACCGCGAGGTGACAGCGCCTGATGTGGCGCGGGTGGTGGAGACGGCCAAGGCCATCAACATTTCCACCGACCAGCGTTTGCTGCTGGTGGAGCCGCAAGAGTTTGTGATTGACGGGCAAGACGTCAAAGAGCCGATTGGCATGAGCGGCATCCGGCTCGAAGCCAAGGTGCACATCGTGACCGGGGCGCAAAGCGCCGCTGAAAACATCATCAAGTGCGTGCGCCGCTGTGGCCTGGATGTGGACCAGCTCATGCTGAACCCTCTGGCCTCGAGCTTGTCGGTGCTGACCGCAGACGAGAAAGACCTGGGCGTGGCGCTGGTGGACATTGGCGCTGGCACCACCGATGTGGCGATTTTCACCGGCGGCGCCATTCGCCACACCGCAGTGATTCCGATTGCGGGCGACCTGATCACCAGCGACATCGCCATGGCCTTGCGCACCCCCACCAAAGACGCCGAAGACATCAAGGTCGAGTCCGGCTATGCCAAGCAAATGTTGGCCGACCCGGAAATGCAAGTGGAAGTGCCGGGCCTGGGCGATCGCGGCCCGCGCATGCTCAGCCGCCAAGCCTTGGCCGGTGTGATTGAGCCCCGCGTGGAAGAAATCTTCTCGCTGGTGCAACAAGTCATTCGCGACTCGGGCTTTGAAGAGGTGCTGTCCTCGGGCATCGTGCTCACCGGCGGCAGCGCGGTCATGCCGGGCATGGTGGAGTTGGGCGAGGACATTTTCCTCAAGCCCGTGCGCCGCGGCTTGCCCCATTACAGCGGCGCGCTGTCCGACATGGTGTCGCAGCCCCGCGCTTCCACCGTCATGGGCCTGCTCGAAGAAGCGCGCCTGGGCCGCATGCGCGGCTTCAAGGTGGCGCAAAAGAGCGGCTCGGTGACCACCGCTTTCGGCCGCATCAAAGACTGGTTTGTGGGGAACTTCTGATGAGCCACCACAAACTGCAATCTCATTTGGCGCGTGGCAGCCCCTCCTGGCCCAGCGGGCGATGTTGTCGATGGCGACCCTGCTGTCGAGGCGCACCGCCTCCCTCTTGAAGACACAAAGAATCAACAAACGAAACAAACAAACGGCAACTGCAACTTGGAAAATTGGAGAAAAGTATGAGCATCGAAATGATTGAAGTCGAAGAATTCAACTCAGGCACCCAGATCAAGGTGATCGGCGTGGGCGGCGGCGGCGGCAACGCCGTCGAGCACATGATTGCCAGCGGTGTCAAAGGCGTGGAATTCGTTTGCGCCAACACCGATGCACAGGCCTTGCGCGCCAGCTCGGCCCACAAGACCATTCAGCTGGGCCACAGCGGCCTGGGCGCCGGCAGCAAGCCCGAGCGCGGCCGTGAAGCCGCCGAGGCTGCCGTCGACCAGATTCGCGAAACCCTGGAAGGCTGCAACATGCTCTTCATCACGGCGGGCATGGGCGGCGGCACCGGCACCGGCGCCGCCCCTGTGGTGGCGCGCGTGGCCCGCGAAATGGGCATCCTGACCGTGGGCGTGGTCACCAAGCCCTTCGAGTGGGAAGGTGGTCGCCGCATGAACCACGCCGAAGCCGGCTTGTCCGAGCTCGAGGCCAATGTGGACTCACTCATCGTGGTGCTCAACGAAAAGCTGCTCGAAGTGCTGGGCGACGACATCACCCAAGACCAGGCCTTTGCCTATGCCAACGACGTGCTGCGCAACTCGGTGGGCGGCATTGCCGAAATCATCAATGTGGAAGCTTTGGTGAACGTGGACTTCGAAGACGTTCGCACCGTCATGAGCGAGCAAGGCAAGGCCATGATGGGCACCGCCAAAGCCAATGGCCCGGACCGGGCACGCATTGCCGCCGAGCAAGCTGTGGCCTGCCCGTTGCTGGAGGGCATCGACATGTCGGGCGCCAAGGGCGTGCTGGTGCTGATCACCGCCGCCAAGGGTGGCCTGAAGCTGTCCGAGTCGCGTGAAGCCATGAACACCATTCGTGCTTATGCGTCGCCCGATGCCCATGTGATTTACGGCACCGCTTACGACGACAACCTGGGCGACGAAATTCGCGTCACCGTGGTGGCCACGGGCCTCTCGGTGGGCGGGCGCCGCAACACCCAGCCCCTGCAAGTCATTCGCACCGGCACCGACAACGTGCCCTTCACCGTGCCCACCATGGAGTCCAATCAGTCGACCGCAACGGGCGGTGCCACCTCGATGGCCCAGCCCGATTACGGCAGCATGGCGGTACCCAGCGTGTGGCGCACCAACCGCACCCAAGCCGCCGCCAAGGTTGACGCATTGGCCTCGGGCGGCATGGATGATTACGAGATCCCGGCCTTCCTGCGCAAGCAGGCGGATTAAAATCACAGGGTGCTGCAACAACGAACACTTCAAACCATCACCCGCGCCGTTGGCGTTGGCCTGCACAGCGGTCAGCGGGTGGAGTTGACCCTGCGTCCGGCCCAGCCGGACACAGGGATTGTGTTCCGTCGCGTCGATTTGCCGCAGCCCGTTGACATTCCGGTAGGGGCCACGGCCGTCACCGACACGCGCCTGGCGTCCACCATTTCCCAAGGTGGCGCCAAGGTGCACACCATAGAGCACCTGATGTCGGCATGCTCTGGGCTGGGCATTGACAATTTGTATGTGGACATCACGGCCGAAGAAGTGCCCATCCTCGATGGGTCAGCTTCTTCCTTTGTGTTCTTGCTTCAAAGCGCCGGCATTGCCCTGCAAAACGCGCCCAAGCGCTTTGTGCGCGTCTTGAAGGACGTCGAAGTTCGCGAAGGCCAGGGCGCCCAAGAGAAATGGGCGCGCCTCTCGCCCCACCACGGCTTCAAGCTCAGCTTTGAAATCGATTTCAACCACCCAGCGGTGGACTCGACCGGTCAGCGCGTCGAGTTCGACATGGACAATGGCCGCTACACCCGTGACATTGCGCGGGCCCGCACCTTTGGGTTCACGCGCGACGTCGAAATGATGCGCGCCAATGGCTTGGCGCTGGGCGGCGGCTTGGACAACGCCATTGTCATGGACGATTACAAAGTGCTCAACAGCGACGGCCTGCGCTACGACGATGAATTTGTGAAGCACAAAATCCTCGATGCCATGGGCGACCTGTATGTGTTGGGCAAGCCCCTGTTGGCAGCCTACAGTGCCTTCCGCTCGGGACATGCCATGAACAACCGCTTGCTGCGCGAGTTGCTGAGCCGACCCGATGCCTATGAGGTCGTGACCTTCGACAACGAACGCGACGCGCCCAGCGGCCTGGCCCAGCTCGCGCCGGCTTGGTAACCACGCTGTCATGCGCTTGCTAGGCATTGACCCCGGCTTGCAAACCACGGGTTTTGGCGTGATAGACGCCGAGGGAGGGCGTTTGTCTTATGTGGCCAGTGGGACCATCCGTACCAGCCGAGTGGCGCAGGGCGATCTGCCAGCGCGCATCAAAGTGCTGTTTGAGGGCGTTCAAGAAGTCATTGACCGCTACCAGCCTGAGCAAGCTGCATTGGAAATCGTTTTTGTGAACGTCAACCCGCAGGCCACTTTGAAGCTGGGACAAGCGAGGGGGGCTTGCTTAAGCGCCTTGGTCCATCGCAACCTGACAGTGGCCGAATACACCGCCTTGCAAATGAAACAGGCCGTGGCAGGCCATGGGCGTGCAGCCAAGGCGCAGGTGCAAGAAATGGTGAAACGCTTGCTCCAATTGCCTGGCGTGCCTGGACAAGATGCGGCCGATGCCTTGGGCCTGGCCATCACCCATGCCCACAGCGGCTTGGCCTTGTCGCGCTTGGCTGCCGCAGGGGCCTCGACCCGCAAAGTCAGTGGCATGTACCGCCAAGGGCGCAGCCACTGACCACCTAGGGGAGGCGCGCCTGCGCCATGCGGGCCAGGATCACTTCGGTGCGGCTTTGTAAGTACGCGGAATTCGGCAGGCGCTCGAAATATTTGGGGCGCGGCAACATCACCACCAAGCGCGCAGCTTCCCAAGCTTGCAGCTGTGAGGCGGGCTTTCGAAAGTAGTGCTGTGCGGCCGCTTCTGCGCCAAAGACGCCTTCTCCCCATTCCACGTTGTTGAGGTAAATCTCCAGAATGCGGCGCTTGTCCAACAGCGCCTCGAGCATCAGGGTCAGCAAAAACTCTTGCGACTTGCGCCACAGGGTGCGCTCACCTGACAGAAACAAATTCTTTGCCAGTTGCTGGGTGATGGTCGAGCCGCCCACGATTTTTGCGGGCCGGTTCTGACGTGCCTGCGCTTCAGCGCGCGCATTGCGCTGCCAGGCTTTTTCAACCGCCTCCCATTGCACCCCATGGTGCAGAACAAAGACATCGTCTTCAGAAACAATCACGGCGCGCTTCAACGCGTCAGGCAATTGGGCATATGGCACCCACTGCTGGCGCCAGGCCAGGCCTTTGTCGCTGTGAGCCAAGCGCCAGGCCTCAGAGCGTTGAAAGCTGCTGGACTGCGGATCTATGGCCGCCATCAGCGCGATGCGGCCTGCGAAAAAAACCTGCAAGGCCAGCACTGCCAGCACCCACAAGCCCAGCCATTGCCACAGAGGTTGCCAGCGTTTCATGGTGCTGAGGCTCAAGGTCCAGTCAGGCGCGTTTGCAACACATCGCCGTCACGTGAAAAAATGAAGCGTGACACCAAGGCCAGTTGGTCTGCTTCACGTCGCATCGCGTGGGTGAATGGCCCAAACGGCCCCGCCTGGTTGGCAATGGCTTGGGCGCGCCGGTCCAGGTCCGGTTGGCCCGAGCTTTCCACGACTTCGGTGCTCAGCACTTTGCCACGCGCATCGACGGTGACGATCATGGTGAGCGCGCCATAAAGCTTTTGACCCTGCTTCTGCGGAAAGTTGCGCGTGCCTGTTGTTTCAATTTTGCGTTTCAATTGGTCGTAGTACTGGGCGTATGCCACCTCGCGCGTGGACGGGCTCAGATAGCGCTTGCGAGGCCGGGCGTTCTCTTCTTGAATGCGTTGCTCAATCTCGGCCAGCATTTTTAGCAACTGCAGCCGTTGTTGCTCCACCTTGCTGTTTTGCTCTTTCGGGTTGGTTGGGGGCAAATCCGCCAGCAATTTTTTCACTTGGCTCAGCATCAAGGATTGCTGCTCTTGCAAGGCGTTGAGTTGCTGCTGCAATTGCTCACTGCCCTGGCCCGCTTGACGCCGCGTGGCATCGGGCAAAGGGGATGTGGCACGGCCTTGGCGTGCATCACCCCCGCCGCTCAAGGTGGTTTGCGCCAAAGCTTGGGCGCGTGCAGGGGGCTTTTCTTTGGGGGCCGCACGGGTGTTCACCAAAATCACCTCCAGCGGGCTCTCTTTGAACAAGCGTTCAAAGCGCGCGGGGTCTGCCAGCTTGAGCGACAACAGTGCGGCGTGCAGCGCCAAGGACACCAGCAGTGCCACCTGCAAAGCGCTCAGGGGCCAAGGCTGTCGCAGACCCATGACGCTCACGGCGTGACAGTCCCTTCGGCAGAGGGTGCATCCGCATCCTCCAGGTTGACGGCGATGGTCAGCGGGCCAGCGCTTGCGCTGTCGTCTTCTTGCTCGTCCTCCGCTTCACTGGGGGACGGGCCGGCATCGCGCAAGGCCAAAAATTGGCCGCTGACATCCAGCGTGATGTCGTCCAGGCTGCCCAGGCGCAACAGCACTTGCGAGCCCCTTGGCAACTCGCCGCCCCCCAGCACCGGCAGCACCAGCGGTAAGTGGTCCGCACGCGCCATGGGCGGCTGCCCCGGGAAGCTCTTGAAGACGGTGGCCTCCAGCTCTGTGATGCCTTGCTGGCGCAGGTACTGCAATGTCCAGAAGCGTTCCATGCTGGCTTGGTAGCCGTTGTAGGCAGAGTAAGCAGCATCAAAGGCAGATATGACCGAGAACAACTCGGCATCCTTGGGCTTGAAGGGCGCTGCCAATGCGGCCGTGCGTCCATGGCGTGCGCAGGCAATGATTTGCCATTGGTTCACCAGATCGGTGTAGCGACGCAGGGGGGAGGTGCTCCATGCGTAGCTTGGCACGCCAATCCCCGCATGCGGCAGGGCCTTGGTGCCCATGCGCACTTTCACGCCCGGCGCCAAGCTGGCCTGGCTGCGGTAAATGGCGGGTACGCCCAGTTCGGCCAGCCATTGGCCCCAGGTGCTGTTGGCCAGAATCATGGCTTCTGCCACCATCAGGTCCAGGGGGGCGCCTCGCTGGCGAATGCTGATGTCCACGCTTTCGAGCCCTTGCGGCTCGCTGCCTTGAACGCCTCGCAAGCGAAAGTTGTAGTCGGGGCGGTTGAAGTTCTCTGGCTTACCGCGCACCTTTTCGCGCTCGGCCTTGAGGTGCTGCGCCAGGCGGAACAGAAAAGCCAACTGTGCATGGGGCATGGCAGGTTGCTCTGCGCAGGGTTCGGGTTGCGCTTGCCTCAGCCAACTTTCCGTCACCACCTTGTCGAGCTGGTCATGGCGCAGGTTGGCCGCAATGGGTACACGCTCCAGTTTGGTTTCCGACGCCAGCACTTGCAAAGTGGCTTCGTCAAAACGCATGTAAAGCGACACGGCTGGGCAATCCCGCCCCTCTTGCAGTGTGTAGCTTTGAACCACCTCGTCAGGCAACATGGTGATCTTGTGGCCCGGCATGTACACCGTGGACAATCGCGCGCGACCCAGCGCATCCAAGGCACTGCCGGGGGCAATGGCCAGTCCCGGTGCTGCAATGTGAATACCCAGCGTGACAGCGCCGCTGCCCAGGCCTTGTACCGACAGGGCGTCGTCAATCTCGGTGGTTTGCGAATCGTCGATCGAGTAGGCCTGCACCGACGCCAGCGGCAAAGGCTCTGCAATCGCGGGGGCTTCCAGCTTGGGAAAGGCGGTGCCTTTGGGAAAAAACTCAAACAAAAAGCGCTGCCAATGAAATTGGTATGGCGAGTTGATCGCCCCCGCCTTTTGTAGCAAGGCCAGTGGCGCGCTTTGCGTGGCTCTGGCGGCTTCCACAACGGCTTTGTATTCGGCCCCGTTCTTGTCAGGCTTGAACAAAATTTTGTAGAGCTGCGACAGCACAGGCTGCGGGCAGCTGCCCTGCGCCAGAGCGGCGGCCCAGGCCTCGATTTGCAGCTGAATTTGCTTTTTCTTTTCGATGGCGGCCAAGGCTTGCTGGAGAATTTCAGCTGGTGCTTTCTTGAAGCGGCCTTTGCCGGCGCGCCGGAAGTAGTGGGGCGCTTCGTAAAGTCGGAACAGCGCGGCAGCTTGCTCTGCCAAAGAGGCTTGGCTGCTGAAATACTCACGCGCCAAGTCAGCAAATCCAAATTCGTCTTCGGGGGCGAACTCCCAGGCCAGGTCGAGCTCAATGGATTGCGCCAGGTTTTGAGCTTGCTGGATCAACTCGCCGGGGCTGGGCTTTTCAAATTTAATCAGAATGTGGGCAGACTTTGCTTTGACCCGTTTGCCCGACTCGAGCTCAATTTGAGCCGAAGCTTCGGATTCTGAAAGGATGCGGCCCGACAAAAATTTGCCAGCTTCTTCAAACAATGCGTACATGGCGCCATTCTCCCACGCCGGGCGCAATTTTTTGGCATGGGTTTTGCTGTATGTGACTGGGAAAGTACGTGGTCAAATTTTTGACAGTGCTTCATTCGCCGATTTCATTCCAAACGCGTTTTCATGACGACACTGACGTTATCTGCTCAAAATTTTGCAAGACCCGGGGACACGCTGAGCGTGTTGCCGCTTGCTGCGTGGAGCGTGACGTCTTGCGCGTGGTTTCTGGATGACGAGTTGCTGGCAGGCGAGACAGGGCAAAGCTTGCTGCTGGCCAGCACATGGGTCAACAGCGCGGTCAAGGTTGAGCTGACTTATGTGGACGCGTTGGGGGCGACGGTCAGCCTCATGAGTGCCCCGGTCAAAGTGAATGCGGCGCCAGAGGGCCTCCCCGTGATTGCAGGAACCTTTGAGGAAGACGGCTTGGTCACGGTTGTGACGCCCTCAGCCCTCACGGATGCCGATGGCATGGGAGACCTCCCCCTTGCCTACCAATGGTTGGCGGATGGCATTGAAATCACCGGCGCAACCGAGGCCTTTTTGGGCTTGAGCCAAGAGCAGGTCGGCAAAAAACTCAGCGTTCGTGCCAGCTACACGGATGGCGATGGCCAGTGGGAGCAGGCGACCAGCGCACCCAGTGTGGCCGTTCGCAACCTCAATGACCCTGCCACGGGCGCGCTCCGAGTGGTCGGCGAATTCACCGAGAAAAAAACGCTGTCAGCTCAACTTTTGAATGTGGCAGATGAAGACGGCCTTCCCTCCAGCTTCACTTACCTGTGGAAAGCCGATGAGGCCGTCATCGCAGGGGCGTCTTCCAGTGATTTAATTTTGACTCAGGACTTGGTAGGCAAAAAAGTCAGCCTGGTTGTTCAGTTCACAGACCTCCAAGGGCGCTTGGAGCAGCTAAGCGCTGAAAATGACGGCAGGGTCATCAATGTCAATGACCCCACCCTTGGGAGCTTGTCCATCAAGGGCCAAGCCAGCCAAGGGTCTTTGTTAGAGGCCGTCACTCTCAATTTGAGTGACGCAGATGGCAATGGCGCCTTTACCTACCAGTGGCTGGTAGATGGGCAAGCCGTGGCAGGCGCCACCGATGCCACCTTTCGGTTGTCATCCCAAAATTATGTTGGGAAAAAGGTCACAGCGCGTGTGGTCCACACGGACGCGCTCGGCTTCACCGAGCCGGCCATTGAATCGACATCCGCCACAGTTGAAAACACCAACGACGCACCGACGGGCGCCATTGAAATTGTCGGTGAGCCGATCGAAGACGGCGTTCTCACGGCTGTTCAGTCATTGAGCGACCTGGACGGGCTGCCCTCCGAGCTTCACTATCAATGGTTCGCAGGAGACGAGTTGATCCCCCATGCGACGGCTTCCAAATGGGTGTTGCAGCAAGCACAAGTGGGGCAGCGCATCAGCGTGCAGGTGAGCTATACCGACAATCTTGGAACCCTCGAGAAAGTGTCAAGCGCAGCCACCCAGGCTGTCCAAAACGTCAATGACGCCCCAACGGGAAGTGTTGTGGTGTCCGGGAAGCTCTTTTTCGGCGAGACCCTCACGGCCAATACAGAGGCGCTCTCCGATGAAGACAATGGCGCCTCACCCCTGGGGCCATGGGCTTATCAGTGGCGAGCCAATGACAGCAATATTGCGGGCGCAACGTCCCAAAGCTTCGTGCTGACGCAATCCCAGGTCGGGCAGTTGGTCAGCGTGACCGTCAGCTATGCCGACAGCCTGGGCGCCAAAGAAGAGGTGACGAGCGCCCAGACGCTCGCCATCGCCAGCGAAAACCACAAACCTTCCGGTCAAGTCACGATCGTTGGCAAGCCAGAAGAACGCGCAGTGCTCAAAGCAACGCAAAACCTGGCAGACCAAGAGGGGCTGGGCGTCATCACATGGCGGTGGTTTGCAGATGATCAGATGGTGTCTTATGGGGCTGACCAGCTGGCGTTGACCCAGGCCCATGTCGGCAAGGCGATCACCTTGTCTGCAAGTTACACCGACGCGCTTGGCCAGGCCGAATCCGTCACCAGCGCGGCCACCACCCAGGTCGCCAATGTCCAAGACGCATGCACTGGGTCATTGAACATCTTGGGCTCAGCAACGCAAGGCGAAACACTCACGGCGGACGTCTACCTGAGCGATGAGGATGGCATTGCGACTGTGGGTTACCAGTGGTTGGTGGACGGGGCCCCATTGCTGGACGCGACCCAGAAAAGTTTGCGCCTCAGCCAAGCACAGGTTGGGCATCAAATCGGCTTGCAGGTGACCGCGGTGGACACCTTCGGCGTGGAGACCGCCTTCCAGGTGAGCCGCCCAGGCGTGGTTGAGAACGCCAACGACCCGCCGTTGGCCAAAGATGTCATTTTTTCTGGCTTTGCGAATCAAAAAATAGCTGGAACCTTGACGGCTTCCGACGTTGATGGCGACCCATTCTCTTTTTTGCTTTCTCTAGCGCCTTCAAACGGCCAAGTCAGCCTCAACGAGCAAACAGGGGCGTTCGAATACACGCCGAACGCCAATTTTTCAGGCACAGACCAATTTTCCTACCAGGCGAGCGATGGCTTCGATGTCTCAGCACAAGCCAAGGTGAGCCTGAACGTCACGGCTTTGCCCTACCGCTCCTTGGCGGGCAAAGTTTATTTCTGGGCAGATTCTTTGGTGGGCTCAGGGCGCCAACTCTTGCAAAACGCAGAAGTCAAGGCCACTGCGGGCACGCTCTCTTGGCGCAGCGACCTGACGCCCCGCGCCGGCACCTATGAGTTGCCGATGGTGGAGGCCACGCAGGTGAGTTTGACCGCGAGCAAAAGCACGCTGACGGATGTGACCGTGAAGCCCGCGATTGGCTTGAATGACGTGTTGTCTGCGCTGAAATTGTATTTAGGGAAAACGACTGCCGACAACTCAGGCTATGCCAAGGTCGCCGCAGATTTTGACGCCAACGGCAAAATTGAGCTCAGTGATGTGCTGGCGATCCTGAAGACCTACCTTGGCAAGGCCTCTTCGATCACCCCGCAATGGGCGTTTGTGGATGCCTCTGCCGACCTGAATGGCTTGACGGCCAAGGCTTGCGCTGCCCCTTCCGTCGACCTGAACCTGGTCGACGTCACAACCAACGTGAGCCTGATTGGCATTTTGAGAGGTGATGTGAATGGCAGTTGGTCTCAACAATCGAGCTATGACCTCTATTCAGGCTGAGCTAATTGGCCGCGTTGGGGCGACGCATGAATGCCAATACCACTGGCAAATATTTTTCGAAGTCAGAAAAGGCATGGTCGCCAGCCTCCAGCAACACCCCTTCTGAGTCAGGGTAACGTTGCTGCATTTCTTTCCAATCCAGCAATTCGTCACCTTTGGCAATCAACGGCAACACCCGATTCCCAAAATGCGTCGTGGCTGAGCCCAAGGCCTTGAGCTCCTGGACGTGCTCGGCCGTGAACTCAAAAGCTTGCTGGGGGTCATGCCAACAAGACTGCAGGCCTATCTTTGCGGCCAAGTCCCTTTCTGGATAGACGGCGGGGTTGATGACCACGGCCCTCCAAGGGCGTAACGTGGCCAGCCAGGTTGCATAGTAGCCGCCCAGGGATGAGCCCATCACCATGGAGGTGGCATCCGGCCAATTTTTTATGCCCTCGAGAATGAGCTCGGCAGCTGCGCGCGGCGAGGGCGGCAATTGCGGGCACCACCACGTCAATCCGGGAATGGCGCAAGCCACGCGCGCCATTTGTTGGGCTTTGGTGGACTTTGGCGAAGAGCGAAAGCCGTGCAGGTAGAGCAAGTGCGTCGTGTGGATGGGGTCCATGCCGCATGCTAATTGCAACAGCCACGCTTGCCAACCCGGAGCGATAATCAGCCGATGCCGATCGTCATCGAAAAACCCTCTTTGCTGCAAAAAATGATGCATCTTTTGCGTGGCTTTGACGGGCCCTTGGCCTTTGCCGTTTTTATCCTGGCTTGTGCCGGCTTGCTGACGATGTACTCTTCCGGCTATGCCAACGGCCAAAGGTTTTTTGACCACGGGCGAAATATTTTGTTAGGCGGCTTCATCATGTTCGTGGTGGCTCAAATACCCCCGCAGCGCTTGATGTCTTTGGCCGTGCCTCTGTACACCTTGGGCGTTGCCTTGTTGATCGCCGTGGCCTTGTTTGGCTTAACCAAAAAGGGCGCACGCCGCTGGCTCAACCTGGGCATTGTGATTCAGCCCAGTGAAATACTCAAAATCGCCATGCCCCTGATGTTGGCGTGGTGGTTTCAGAAGAGAGAGGGGCAGTTGCGCCCTTTGGACTTTGTCGTTGCCGCCATCTTGCTCATGGTGCCGGTCGGGTTGATCATGCGCCAGCCAGACCTTGGCACAGCCTTGCTTGTGCTCAGCGCTGGATTGTTTGTGATTTTCTTTGCGGGCCTCAGTTGGCGGCTGATCCTCCCACCCTTTGCGCTGATTTTTGTCGGGCTGACTTTGTTGGTCGTCTTTGAGCCCACCTTGTGTGCTGATGGGGTCCGCTGGCCTTTGCTGCACGATTACCAACAACAGCGGGTGTGCACCCTGCTGGACCCCGGGCGCGACCCCTTGGGCAAAGGCTTCCACATCATCCAGGGCATGATTGCCATTGGCTCTGGCGGGTTTTGGGGCAAGGGCTTCTTGCAAGGCACGCAGACCCACCTTGACTTTATTCCCGAACGCACCACCGACTTCATCTTCGCCGCTTATGGCGAGGAGTTTGGCCTGTTTGGCAATATTTTGCTGATCCTGGGCTTTGTGTTTTTGGTCTTGCGCGGTATGGCCATCGCACTGGAGGGCCCCACCTTGTTCGCCCGCTTGCTGGCGGGCAGCATCACCCTGATTTTCTTCACCTACGCCTTTGTCAACATGGGCATGGTCAGCGGCATTTTGCCGGTGGTCGGCGTGCCCCTGCCGTTCATCAGCTATGGCGGCACCGCCATGGTGACCCTGGGCTTTGGCTTGGGCATTTTGATGTCGGTGGCGCGGTCCAAACAATTGGTGCAATCATGAAATCTGTCGGAATCATTGGGGTGGGCAACATGGGCGGTGGCATGGCCAGGCGCTTGCTGTCGCAAGGCTGGGCGGTGCATGTGCGCGATGTCGATCCCACCGTGCTGGCCCCCTTGCAAGCTTTGGGTGCGGTGGTGCACCCTACGCCAGCCGCCCTGGCCGAGGCGGTTGACCGACTGATTGTTTGCGTGGTGGACGCCCACCAAATGGACGATGTTTTGTTGGGCTCTCAGGGGGCGGCCAACGGCTTGCGCTTGGGGCAGGCGGTGCTGCTGTGCCCCACGATTTCGCCCGAAGATGCCGAAAGCCTCGGGCAGCGTCTGTCGGCTTTGGGCGCCGAGCCGATTGATGCGCCCATGTCGGGTGGGCCGGTGCGGGCCGAACAAGGCACCATGAGCCTGATGGTGGCTTGCCCTGACAGCGTGTTCGAGGCCCACCAGGATTTGCTGCAGGATTTGGCCAACCCGGTGTTTCGCATCAGCGAACGCGTGGGCGATGGCGCGCGGACCAAGCTGGTGAACAACTTATTGGCGGGCATCAATTTGGCTGGCGCTGCAGAAGTCTTGGCACTGGCCGAGCGCATGGGCTTGAGTCAGGCCACCACGCTCAATGTGATGGAGCGCTCCAGCGGCCAGAGCTGGATTGCCTCGGACCGCATGCGACGCGCCATTGAAGGTGACTACGCACCACGAGCGCACATGACCCTGCTGGAAAAAGACACGCGCCTGGCTGTGCAAGCGGCGCAGCGCGTAGGCGTGACGCCTGCCTTGGGCACACAAGCCAGCGCCATCTTCGCCCAAGCCAGCGCCGCCGGCTTCGCCAAAGAAGACGACGCCGCCCTCCTCAAACACCTCTCCACCCCTTAACCCCCCGTCATTTCGAGGCACCCATGATTTCACGCGAACCCACCCTTGAGCGTCTTGCCACGGCGCAGCGCTATTTGCTCGAGCCCTTTGGCCTGGACGAGTCGCATTTGCGCCGGGCCTTGGCAGAGATCACCTCGCACCGTGTCGACGATGCCGACCTGTACTTTCAGTACACCCGCTCCGAAGGCTGGAGCCTGGAAGAGGGCATTGTCAAAACCGGCTCCTTCAGCATCGACCAAGGCGTGGGCGTGCGCGCTGTGACCGGCGAAAAAACGGCCTTTGCGTATTCGGATGACATTTCTTGGGAATCCTTGGTCGATGCGGCACGCACCGTGCGCACCATCGCCCAGGCGGACAAGTCTGCCAAGCGGCGTGTGCCTGCACGCAAGATTGCACCCAGCCGTGCTTTGTACGCGGGCACGGACCCCATCAGCAGCCTGGACAGCACCGCCAAGGTGGAACTGTTAGGGCGTGTGGAAAAGCTCGCACGGGCCAGTGACCCGCGCATTGTGCAGGTCATGGCGGGTCTGGCCAGTGAATACGATGTGGTTTTGATTGCCCGTGCCGATGGCACCTTGGCCGCCGATGTGCGCCCCCTGGTGCGCTTGAGCGTGACCGTGATTGCCGAGCAGAACGGACGCCGCGAAATGGGCTCGGGCGGCGGCGGTGGCCGCTTTGGCCTGGCGTATTTTGACGACGCCTGTTTAAAGCAATACGTCAACGATGCCGTGCAGTCGGCCTTGACCAACCTGGAAGCGCGTCCGGCCCCGGCCGGCGAGATGACGGTGGTCTTGGGCCCCGGCTGGCCCGGCATTTTGTTGCACGAGGCCATTGGCCACGGTTTGGAGGGTGACTTCAACCGTAAAGGCTCGAGCGCGTTTTCGGGGCGCGTGGGCCAGCGTGTTGCCGCCAAAGGCGTGACGGTGTTGGACGACGGCACCTTGAGCGACCGCCGTGGCTCGCTGAATGTGGATGACGAGGGCCATGTCAGCCAGCGCAATGTGCTGATTGAAGACGGCATTTTGCAAGGCTACATTCAAGACGCCATGAACGCGCGCCTGATGGGGGTGCGTCCCACAGGCAATGGCCGTCGCGAAAGCTATGCCCATTTGCCCATGCCCCGCATGACCAACACCTACATGCTGGGCGGCGACAAGTCGCCCGAAGAAATTCTGGCCAGCATGGACAAGGGCTTGTATGCCACCAACTTTGGCGGCGGCCAGGTCGACATCACCTCGGGCAAGTTTGTGTTCTCCACCAGCCAGGCTTGGTGGGTGGAAAAGGGCAAGCTGCAATACCCGGTGAAAGGCGCCACCCTGGTCGGCAATGGGCCCGATGCCCTGACCCGCGTGAGCCTGATCGGCAACGACATGGCCCTGGACAGCGGTGTCGGCACTTGTGGCAAAGAGGGCCAAAGCGTGCCCGTGGGCGTGGGACAGCCCACCTTGCGCATCGACGGTTTGACCGTCGGCGGCACCGCTTGAAAAACCTGTGCTAATATTCAAACCATGACTTCAGCCCGTTTTTATTTTGCTTACTTTAGCTTCTCACGCCCCACCGGCGGTCGAGAGATCTGAACGTACCCAAATAAACGCTCTGAACTCCCTCACCAACCGCCGGCCTCCGGCGGTTTTTTTTTGGAACAAACCATGAAGACATCAGCACCTGAACTCGCTTATTCGGCACGCGTTGAAAAAACCAGTCAAACCGACGATCAACGTATCAAGGACATCACCGTGTTGCCCCCTCCCGAGCATCTGATTCGGTTCTTCCCCATCCAAGGCACGCCCGTCGAAGGGCTGATTGCCAAGACCCGCAAGACCATTCACAACATCATGGCGGCCCAAGACGACCGCTTGTTGGTGGTCATTGGCCCTTGCTCCATTCACGACCCTGCGGCCGCGCTGGATTACGCGCGCCGCTTGATGGCCGAGCGCGAGCGCTTTGCCGACACGCTGGAAATCGTGATGCGTGTGTACTTCGAGAAGCCCCGCACCACCGTCGGCTGGAAGGGCTTGATCAACGACCCCTACCTCGATGAAAGCTACCGCATCGACGAAGGCCTGCGCATTGCGCGCCAGCTGCTGATTGAAATCAACCGCCTGGGCCTGCCCGCCGGCAGCGAATTCCTGGACGTGATTTCGCCGCAGTACATCGGCGACCTGATTTCCTGGGGCGCCATTGGCGCGCGCACCACCGAAAGCCAGGTGCACCGCGAGCTGGCCTCGGGCCTGTCGGCACCGATTGGCTTCAAGAACGGCACCGACGGCAACATCAAAATTGCCACCGACGCCATTCAAGCGGCGGCACGCGGCCACCACTTTTTGTCGGTTCACAAAAACGGCCAGGTGGCCATTGTGCAAACCCAGGGCAACAAGGACTGCCATGTGATTTTGCGCGGCGGCAAGGCGCCCAACTATGACGAAGCCAGCGTCACGGCCGCTTGTCAAGAGCTGACGGCCGCCAAGCTGCCCGCAACCCTGATGGTGGATTGCAGCCACGCCAACAGCAGCAAACAGCACGAGCGCCAGCTGGAAGTGACGCGTGACATTGCACGCCAGGTCAGCGGGGGCTCACATCAGGTCTTCGGTTTAATGATCGAAAGCCACCTGAATGCCGGTGCGCAGAAGTTCACACCGGGCAAAGACAAGGTCGATGGTTTGGCCTATGGCCAGAGCATCACCGATGCTTGCCTGGGCTGGGACCATTCCATCGAGGCGCTGAAAATTCTGTCGGACAGCGTCAAGGCGCGACGCAAAGCCAAAAAGTAAACCCTCTTCAGCCCTTATCGCGGGCGAAGCGTGGCGATCTCTCTGCAAAGAGGGGTTGCCGCGGCCTTTGGCCTCGCAACGACGGGCGCTGCATCCTCGGTTTCAGAGGGCTTGCAACAGTCGGGCGTGGATGTTTCCAAACCCACCATTGCTCATGCACAGGATGTGATCTCCGGGCCGCGCGGCCAGCTTGACCTGCTGGATGGCTTCGTCCACCGTGCGCGCCACTTGTGCGCGATCGCCCATGCTTTGCAAGGCTTCACCTGCATCCCAGTCCAGCCCACCACTGTGACAAATGGCCAGGTCGGCTTGTTCCAGGCTCCAGGGCAACTGGGACTTCATGGTGCCCAACTTCATGGTGTTGCTGCGTGGCTCGAACACGGCCAAGATGCGTGCGCTGCCCACCTTGCGGCGCAGGCCGTCCAGCGTGGTGCGAATGGCGGTGGGGTGGTGGGCAAAGTCGTCGTACACCGTGATGGCACCGCCCTCGCGCGCCACTTGGCCGCGCACTTCCATGCGCCGGCGCACGTTTTGAAAGCTTTCCAGCGCATGGGCCGCCACTTCGGGGGGCACGCCCACGTGTTCGGCGGCCACCATCGCCGCCAGGGCATTCAGCTGGTTGTGAACGCCGGTGATGTCCCAGCGAAGCTCGGCCACTTTGTGGCCGCTTCGGAAAATGCCAAAGTCATGCGGTGGGCCTTCAATGCGCCACGGGGCATCGGGGTTCAGACCAAAGCCCTCTACCGCGCTCCAGCAACCCTGTTCTAACACCCGTTGCAGACTGGCCTCGTCCTGGTTCACGACCACGCGGCCACTGGCTGGCACGGTGCGCACCAGGTGATGGAATTGGCGCTCGATGGCTTTGAGGTCGTCAAAGATGTCGGCATGGTCGAACTCAAGGTTATTGAGCAAGGCCGTGCGCGGGCGGTAGTGCACAAACTTGCTGCGCTTGTCGAAAAAGGCGGTGTCGTATTCGTCGGCCTCGATCACAAACAAGGGACGCGGCGTGGCCGATGTGCTGGCGCCCAGGCGGGCCGAGACGCCAAAGTTCAGTGGCACGCCGCCCACCAGAAACCCGGGCTGCAGCCCGGCGGCCTCCAGGATCCAGCTCAGCATCGAGGTGGTGGTGGTTTTGCCATGCGTGCCGGCCACGGCCAGCACATGGCGGGGTTGTGCCGCCGCATGCAGGACGTGTTCTGACAGCCATTGGGGGCCGCTGGTGTAAGGCCGCCCTGACTCCAGAATGGCTTCCATCAGCGGGAATTTGGGCTGTCCCTGGGCAGTGCGCGCGCGAGACACCACATTGCCAATCACGAACAGGTCGGGCTTCAGTGCCAATTGGTCGGCGCCAAAGCCTTCGATCAGCTCAATGCCCAAGGCCCGCAGTTGGTCGCTCATCGGGGGGTAGACCCCGGCATCGCAGCCTGTGACCCGATGACCCGCTTCACGCGCCAAGGCAGCCAAACCTCCCATGAAGGTGCCGCAAATCCCCAAGATATGAATGTGCATGCCCTGATTCTAGAGGGGTGCCAGGTTGCAACAGGCACAATGGCGCCATGAGCGATGTCTTGATGGAAATTGCCGCCACCGCGGCTCGCATGGTGGTCGAGGAAGGCTTGGAGTATGGCGTGGCCAAGCAGCGCGCGGTCAAGCAAATGCGCCTGCCACCCCGCACGGCCTTGCCCAGCAACGATGTGCTGGAAGCCGAGGTGCGCGATTACCTGGATTTGTTTTGTGCGGACACACAGCCGGCTGAACTGCGTGCCTTGCGTGAGTTGGCCTTGGTGTGGATGAAGCGCTTGGAAGTTTTTCGGCCCCATCTGGGTGGGGCCGTGTGGCGCGGCACGGCCACGCAACTTTCTGACATTTACCTGCAGTTGTTCTGTGATGACAGCAAATCCGCTGAAATTGAGCTCATCAACCAGGGGTGTGATTACCAGGTGACGCGTGTCAATGGGTTTCTGGGCCAGCCGGTGGATGCCTTGAGCCTGAGCGTGGCTTGCCCGGCTTTGCACACGCACGTCGGCGTGCATTTGTTGATCCATGACCATGACGATCTGCGTGGCGCCCTCAAGCCGGATGCGCAAGGTCGCACCTGGCGTGGTGACATTCAGGCCTTGAACCGAATTTTGGAAGCAGAATGACTGAAATTAACAACAAATCAACAATTTCGTCGGGTCGGCGAAGTCTGGTGTTGGCCGCTGGTGTGGCTGCCCTGGCAGGGATAGGCGTGGGTTGGTGGCGCTTGCGTGACCAGCGTTTGCCCCTGGAGACCGAGCGGGTGCTGTGGTCCGCAGAGTTTGACCAACTTGATGGCCAGGTGTTGAGCTTGGCCAATCTCAAGGGCCGTCCCTTGGTGATCAATTTCTGGGCCACTTGGTGCCCGCCTTGTGTCGAGGAAATGCCGCTATTGGATCGCTTCTATCAAGAAAACAAGCTGAAAGGCTGGCAAATTCTTGGAATTGCTATCGATCAGCCGAGTTCTGTGCGGCGTTTTCAAGCGCAATTTCCCGTCAGTTACCCCTTGGTCTTGGGAGGCTTGCAAGGCAACGAGTTTGGCCGTTTGCTGGGAAATGAGCAAGGCAGCCTGCCTTACACCCTGGTTTTGGACCGAGAGGGCCGAGTTCTGCAGAGAAAACTTGGCAGATTGGATCCTTCTGACTTGTCGGCTTGGAAATAAGCCGTTTTTTGGTGTAAATTACCAGCTGTTTCTAGGAAATTACGGGGATTTTTATGGATTTGAGAAAACTGAAGACACTGATTGACCTGGTGTCTGAATCGAATGTCTCTGAATTGGAAATCACCGAGGCCGAAGGCAAGGTTCGCATTGTCAAAAGCGCTGCCGCACCGGTCATGATGGCCGCACCGGCCGTGGTCGCCGCGCCGCTCGCCACTGCCACTGCGCCCGCTGTGGCTGCACCTGCAACGACCGAGGCCGCGCCTATCGAGGTGGCCGAGCCTTCAGGGCACATCGTCAAATCCCCCATGGTCGGCACCTTCTACCGCGCCTCCAGCCCTGGCGCCAAGTCGTTTGTGGAAGTGGGCAGCGTGGTCAACGAAGGCGACACCATCTGCATCATCGAGGCCATGAAGATCCTCAACGAGATTGAAGCCGACAAGAGCGGCACCATCACCAAGATCCTGGCCGAGAACGGCCAGGCGGTGGAATACGGACACGCGTTGTTCGTGATCGAGTGATGGGCCGGTCATGTTCAAGAAAATACTGATCGCAAACCGTGGCGAGATTGCGCTTCGAATCCAGCGCGCTTGCCGCGAGCTGGGTGTGCAAGCGGTGGTGGTGTATTCCGAGGCCGACCGCGACGCCAAATACGTGAAGCTGGCCGAAGAAGCCGTGTGCATCGGCCCGGCACCTTCGGCGCAAAGCTACCTGAGCATGCCCGCCATCATTTCGGCGGCGGAGGTGACGGACGCTGAAGCCATTCACCCGGGCTATGGCTTTCTGAGCGAGAACGCTGACTTTGCCGAGCGTGTCGAGAAAAGCGGTTTCCAGTTCATTGGCCCCACGCCGGAGTCCATCCGCATCATGGGCGACAAGGTCTCGGCCAAGCAAGCCATGATCAAGGCGGGCGTGCCTTGCGTGCCCGGCTCGGAAGGCGAGTTGCCGGAAGACCCTACCCAGATTCGCCGCATTGCCAAGTCGGTGGGTTACCCGGTCATTATCAAGGCCGCCGGCGGCGGCGGTGGCCGTGGCATGCGTGTGGTGCACACCGAGGCGGCCTTGATTCATGCGGTGCAGACCACCAAGGCCGAAGCGGGCGCCGCCTTCGGCAACCCAGCGGTCTACATGGAAAAGTTTTTGCAAAACCCGCGCCACATTGAAATCCAGGTGCTGGCGGACCAGCACCGCAATGTGGTCTACCTCGGCGAGCGTGATTGCTCCATGCAACGCCGTCACCAAAAAGTGATTGAAGAGGCGCCGGCTCCGCACATCCCGCGCAAGCTGATCGAAAAAATTGGCGAGCGCTGCGCGGCGGCGTGCAAGCGCATTGGCTACCGAGGCGCTGGCACCTTCGAGTTCTTGTACGAAAACGGCGAGTTCTATTTCATTGAAATGAACACGCGCGTTCAGGTCGAGCACCCCGTGACCGAATTCATCACCGGCGTGGACATTGTGAAGACCCAGATCATGGTTGCGGCCGGCGAAAAGCTGCCGTTCTCCCAGCGCCAAGTGCAAATTCGCGGCCATGCCATCGAGTGCCGCGTGAATGCGGAAGACCCCTTCAAGTTCACGCCCTCGCCAGGACGCATCACGATGTGGCATGCCCCCGGCGGACCGGGCGTGCGCGTCGACTCGCATGCCTACACCAACTACTATGTGCCCCCCAATTACGACTCGATGATTGGCAAGATCATCGTGCACGGTGACACGCGTGACCAAGCCTTGGCCCGCATGCGCACTGCCTTGGGGGAGATGGTGGTGGAGGGCATCAGCACCAACATCCCACTGCACCGCGAACTCATGGTGGATGCCAAGTTCATGGAAGGCGGCACCAACATCCATTACCTTGAGCAGTGGCTCGCCGCTCGCAAGCGCTGATGTTTGAACTTCGTTTGATGGCCCCGGAAGACCGGGTCGAGGCTTTGAGCGATGCGCTCGATGCGCTGGATGCGCTCAGCGTCTCGGTCGAGGATGCCGATGCGCAGACCGATGCCGAGCAAGCGCTGTTTGGCGAGCCCGGCATGCCCCCGCCCAAGGAGGGTTGGCAGCGCTCGCGGCTGATCGCGTTGTTCCCCTCGGAGGAAAACGCCCGGGAAGCCGCCAAGTTGCTCTCTTTGCAAGACTTTTTTGAGGGCTGCGAAGTTTTGGGCGTGCAAAGCTTGGTCGATCAAGACTGGGTGCGGCTCACCCAATCGCAGTTTGCGCCCGTGGACATCACGCCCGATTTTTGGATCGTGCCCACCTGGCATGAGCCGCCTGCGGCCGCGAAAAAAATCATCCGGCTCGATCCGGGGTTGGCTTTTGGCACCGGCACGCACCCCACCACCCGCATGTGTTTGCGCTGGATTGCGCGCCAAAGCTGGACCACGCAACGCGTGCTCGACTATGGCTGTGGCTCAGGCATCCTGGCCATTGGCGCCGCACTGCATGGTGCCACCGACATTGATGCGGTGGACATTGACGAAGCGGCGGTGACGTCCACCGTTTTCAATGCCGAAGCCAACCATGTGACATTGAACGCTGGCCTGCCAGATCAGGCGCATGGCCACTATCAAACCGTGTTGGCCAACATTCTGGCCACGCCCTTGAAAGTGCTGGCGCCTTTGCTGCGGGCCCATGTGGCTTCGGGCGGCATGCTGGTCCTTGCAGGCATTCTGGCGCGGCAAGCCGATGAACTCAAGGCTGCCTACGCGCCCTACTGCGATTTGCAAGTCAGCGATGAAGAGGACGGCTGGATCCTCATGACGGCTCGATGCGCCTGATCACCCGCTGCCCTCAATGTGAAACGACCTTTCGGGTCATCCCCGATCAGCTGAAGTTGGCCCAGGGCTGGGTCCGTTGCGGGCGCTGCACCCGGGTGTTTGAGGCGAACCAACATTTGTTTGAAGTGCCTGCCCCCCCACCTCAGCCGGAAGTGCCCGCTGCGCGACCCGCACAAGGGCCGGATGACACATTGGCCAAGCGCACCGCCGCCAAAACCTCCTGGGGAGGGTGGATGCTTGGCAGTGGCTTGGCCTTGCTCTTGGCCTTGCAATGGGGGTTTCAGGCGCGCCATGTGTTGGCGGCGCAATTCCCAGAGTTGCGTCAACCCCTTCAGGCCCTCTGTGACATGCTTCATTGCGAAGTAGCCTGGCCTTTGGACCTGCAAGCGGTCAGCCTTGTCAGCAGCTCTTTCGAGCAGCGCGCAGAAGACCGTTACCGCCTGACTTTGCAATGGCGCAATCTCAACAGCTACCCTGTGGCAACGCCCAGCGTGGAACTCAGCTTGACCGATGCGCAAGACCAGCCGGTGGTGCGCAAAGTCTTGACGCCTGACAGCTTGAACTTGCCCGCTTTCATCACCCCGGGGGGGCTGAAAAGCATGGCGTTTGACTTGGATGGCGCATCCGCCGAGTTTCAGTCGGTGGTGGGCTACCGCGTGGTATTGTTTTACCCTTGAATTTTGAACAGGAAAAAAGATGGCATCCCTGATTTGCGGTTCCCTGGCGTTTGACGCCATCATGTCGTTTGAAGGTCGTTTTGCCGAGCAAATCTTGCCGGATCAGCTGCACATTCTCAACGTGTCGTTTCTGGTGCCCGCTCTGCGCAGAGATTTTGGCGGGTGTGCCGGCAACATTGCCTACAGCTTGAAGCAGTTGGGCGGCACGCCCTTGCCCATGGCCACCTTGGGACAAGATGGCACGGATTACTTGCAGCGCCTGGACAGCCTGGGCATTTCCACCGAGTTCGTCAAACAAGTGTCGGACAACTACACCGCCCAGGCCATGATCATGACCGACCGGGACAACAACCAGATCACTGCTTTTCATCCCGGTGCGATGATGCAGGCCCACATCACCCGCATTGAAAAACGCGCGGACATTGCCTTGGGCATCATTTCCCCCGATGGGCGCGATGCCATGCTGCAGCATGCCGAGCAGTTCCGCGCCGCCGACATCCCTTTCGTGTTTGACCCGGGGCAGGGCTTGCCCATGTTCGACGGCGCCGAGTTGGCGCGCTTCATCGAGCAGTCCACCTGGGTGACGGTGAACGACTACGAAGGCAAGATGCTGAGCGACCGCACCGGCTGGAGCAGCGCCGACATTTCGCGCCGTGTTCAGGGCTTGGTGGTGACCTTGGGTGCAGAAGGCTGTGAGGTCTGGGTGGATGGCCACAAAACCCTGGTGCCACCCGTGAAGGCGACCGAGGTGGTTGACCCCACAGGCTGCGGGGATGCCTGGCGCGGGGCTTTGCTGTTTGGATTGGAGCAAGGCTGGTCACTGGCGCAATGCGCTGCGCTGGGCAACAAGGTCGGCGCCTTGAAGATTGCCAGCCGCGGACCGCAGAACTACAGCTTGTGATGCTGCCGCCGGTCACTTGGCTGCGCGCTGAAAAGAGCGGAGACGTGATCGTGGACATTCATGTCATTCCCAATGCTGCGCGCACCCAAGCCGAGGGCGTGCACGACGGCGCACTGCGCGTTCGCCTGCACGCACCGCCGGTGGATGGCAAAGCCAACTTGGCCTTGATGGCTTGGCTGGCCACGTCCTTGGGTGTCGCCAAAAACAAGGTGTCTTTGGTGCGTGGCCAAACTTCTAAGCGCAAACAGTTGCGTGTGAGCGCCTTGGCCGCCACGACCGCTGCATGGGAGCGGTTGCAGCCATGAAAAAAGCCCGGGCCTGACGGCGCCGGGCTTGATCGCTTGCCTAGACCGTGAGATCAGGGCTTGCTGGCCGTGGGAAACGGCCAGGCTGCTTGCGGGTTCAGAGTGGTCTGAGCAGCAGGGGCAGCAGGGGCAGCGGGTGCTTTGGCGGCCTTTTTGGCAGCTTTTTTCGCAGGCTTTTTCGCGGCAGGCTTTTTAGCAGCAGCTTTTTTGGCCGGCTTTTTGGCAGCAGCTTTTTTCGCTGCAGGCTTTTTCGCGGCCGGCTTCTTAGCGGCTACTTTTTTCGCTGCAGGCTTCTTGGCCGCAACTTTCTTGGCTGCCGGCTTCTTGGCGGCTACTTTTTTCGCTGCGGGCTTCTTAGCCGCAACTTTCTTGGCAGCGGGCTTTTTAGCGACAGCTTTTTTCGCTGCGGGCTTCTTCGCTGCTACTTTTTTCGCTGCGGGCTTCTTTGCTACAGCTTTCTTGGGTGCGGCCTTTTTTGCGGCCGGTTTTTTTGCAGTTGCCATACTATTCTCCTAGATCAAGATCAAAGATCATTGGGTGAAAACACTTTGCACCTGTTGGGGGGTGCCAAGCGATTCATGGTGCTGGACCCGGGTCCAACACCATGAACAGGGGATGTTCCAGCCCGTGCTTTCATTGAAGCACTTGTGTGGGCGCAGAACAGAGACTCAAACATCGCAGTTGTCTAACATCAATCCCAGGACAGAGCACCACCAGACTGGTACTCGATGACGCGGGTTTCAAAGAAGTTGCGTTCCTTTTTGAGGTCGATCATCTCGCTCATCCAGGGGAACGGGTTTTCTTCATTGGGGAACAAGGCCTCCAGGCCAATCTGGGTGGCACGTCGGTTGGCAATGTAGCGCAGGTAGCCCTTGAACATGGAGGCGTTCAAGCCCAGCACGCCGCGCGGCATGGTGTCTTCGGCGTAACGGTATTCCAGCTCCACCGCTTTCAGGAACAGTTCCTTGATCTCGGCCTTGAACTCGGCGGTCCAGAGCTGGGGATTTTCCAGCTTGATGGTGTTGATCAGGTCAATGCCAAAGTTGCAGTGCATGGACTCGTCACGCAGGATGTACTGGTACTGCTCGGCAGCACCGGTCATTTTGTTCTGGCGGCCCAGCGCCAGAATTTGGGTGAAGCCGACGTAGAAGAACAGGCCTTCCATCAAGCAGGCAAACACAATCAGCGACTTCAACAGCGTTTGATCGGCGGCCAGCGTGCCCGTGTGGAAGTTCGGATCCATGATGGCGTCGATGAACGGAATCAGGAACTCGTCCTTGTCGCGGATCGAGGACACCTCATGGTAGGCGTTGAAGATTTCGCTTTCATCCAGGCCCAGCGACTCCACAATGTATTGGTAGGCGTGGGTGTGAATGGCTTCTTCAAAGGCCTGGCGCAGCAGGAACTGGCGGCACTCGGGCGCGGTGATGTGGCGGTAGGTGCCCAGCACAATGTTGTTGGCGGCCAGCGAGTCGGCGGTCACAAAGAAGCCGAGGTTGCGCTTGATGATGCGGCGCTCGTCTTCGGACAGGCCGTTGGGGTCTTTCCAGAGCGCGATGTCGCGCGTCATGTTCACTTCCTGCGGCATCCAGTGGTTGGCGCAGGTGGCCAGGTATTTCTCCCAGGCCCATTTGTACTTGAACGGCACCAGCTGGTTGACGTCGGTTTGGCCGTTGATGATGCGCTTGTCAGCGGCATTCACGCGACGTTCGCTGGTGGCTGACACGGAGGCTGCTGCGGGCGCAGCGTTGGCGACGACAGCGCCATCGTTCAAGGTGCGCACAGCAGGTGCAGGTGTTGAAAGAGGTGGGATGGCCATCGCGTGGCCGAGGGCGCCACTGGCTTGAGGGTTTGGCGATGCGGGCTTGACTTCTTCGTCCCAGGTCAACATAGAAAAAATTCCAATGGTCGGATTATGAGTGCAACAACGTGAAATGCAAAGTGTTCATTCACGTTGTTGAGAAAGAGTGTTGTTCAATTGCATCGATATGCGCGCGCGTGATGCGCATGTCGATGCAGCGTGCAAGCTCATTGGCAGGCTTCGCAGGTCGGGTCATCGACGCCGCAAAACTTGATGTCGGTGGCAGGCGCTGCGCTCATTTGTGCGCGTGCTGCCGCGGCAGCGGCTTCGAGCGCGCTCATGGTTTGGCCACCCGTGGCCGCGCCGCCCGAGGACACCGCATTCAACTGTCCTGAGGAGACGGTTGATTTTTCAGCGTGTGTGGCACTCATGGTGCGCAGATAGTAGGTGGTCTTGAGGCCGCGCAACCAGGCGAGCTTGTAGGTCTCGTCCAGCTTCTTGCCAGAAGCGCCCGCCATGTAGATGTTCAGCGATTGCGCTTGGTCAATCCACTTCTGGCGGCGCGCGGCCGCTTCAATCAGCCACAGGGTTTCGACTTCGAAGGCGGTGGCGTACAAGGCCTTGATGTCTTGCGGCACGCGGTCGATCGGGCGCAGCGAGCCGTCAAAGTGTTTCAGGTCCATGACCATCACTTCATCCCACAGGCCCAGGCGCTTGAGGTCGCGCACCAGGTAGCTGTTGATGACGGTGAACTCGCCCGACAAGTTGGACTTGACCGAGAGGTTGCCAAAGCAAGGCTCGATGGAGGCATCGACGCCAATGATGTTGGAGATGGTGGCGGTGGGCGCAATGGCCACGCAGTTGGAGTTGCGCATGCCGTCTTGTGCAATTTTCTGGCGCAGGGCCTCCCAGTCGAGGGTGGACGAGCGGTCCACTTCCACATAGCCGCCGCGCTCTCGGGCCAACAGGTCCAGGGTGTCCAGCGGCAGAATGCCTTGGTCCCACAGCGAGCCTTTGTAGCTGGAGTACTTGCCGCGCTCGCGTGCCAGTTCGGTCGACGCCCAGTAGGCGTAGTAGCAAATGGCTTCCATCGACTGGTCGGCGAACTGCACGGCTTCTTGTGAAGCGTAAGGAATGCGCAGTTGGTACAGGCTGTCCTGGAAGGACATCAGACCCAAGCCCACCGGGCGATGGCGCAGGTTGGAGTCGCGTGCTTTTTTGACCGCGTAGTAGTTGATGTCGATCACGTTGTCCAGCATGCGCATGGCCACGGTGATGGTTTTCTTCAGCTTCTCATGGTCCAGCTTGCCGTCTTTCAGGTGCTGCAGCAGGTTGACCGAGCCGAGGTTGCAGACGGCGGTTTCGGTGTCGCTGGTGTTGAGCGTGATTTCGGTGCACAGGTTGGACGAGTGAACCACGCCGGCGTGTTGCTGGGGCGAGCGCACATTGCAGGCGTCCTTGAAGGTGATCCAGGGGTGGCCGGTCTCGAACAGCATGGTGAGCATCTTGCGCCACAGGTCGCTGGCTTGCACCGTGCGGCTGGGCTTGATCTCGCCACGCTTGGCTTTTTCTTCGTAAGCAACATAGGCTTTTTCGAAGTCGGTGCCGAATTTGTCGTGCAGGTCGGGCGCGTCAGACGGCGAGAACAAGGTCCACTCGCCTTTTTCCATCACGCGGCGCATGAACAGGTCGGGGATCCAGTTGGCCGTGTTCATGTCATGGGTGCGGCGGCGGTCGTCGCCGGTGTTCTTGCGCAGCTCCAGGAATTCTTCGATGTCCAGGTGCCAGGTTTCCAGGTAGGTGCAAACCGCGCCCTTGCGCTTGCCGCCCTGGTTGACCGCCACGGCGGTGTCGTTGACCACCTTCAGGAAAGGCACCACGCCTTGTGACTCGCCATTGGTGCCCTTGATGTGGCTGCCCAGCGCGCGCACGCGGGTCCAGTCGTTGCCCAGGCCGCCGGCGAATTTGGAGAGCAGGGCGTTTTCCTTGATGGACTCGTAAATGCCGTCCAGGTCGTCGGGCACGGTGGTGAGGTAGCAGCTGGAGAGCTGCGAGCGCAAGGTGCCGCTGTTGAACAGCGTAGGTGTGCTGGACATGAAGTCAAAGGACGACAGCACTTCGTAGAACTCGATGGCGCGCGCTTCGCGGTCAATCTCGTTGAGCGACAAGCCCATGGCCACCCGCATGAAGAAGGCTTGCGGCAACTCGATGCGTTGCTTGCGCACATGCAGGAAGTAGCGGTCGTACAGGGTTTGCAGGCCCAGGTAGTCGAACTGCAGGTCGCGCTCGGCCTTCAAGGCACCGCCCAGGCGCTTCAGGTCGAATTGCAGCAGGCGCTCGTCGAGCAGGTCGTTGTCGACCCCTTTCTTGATGAAGCCGGGGAAGTAGTCCACATAGTGCTGGGCCATTTCTTCCTGAGTGGCTTCCACGCCCAGGACTTCCTTGGCGATGGTGTGCATCAGCAAGCGGGCGGTGGCATAGGTGTAGTCAGGGTCTTTTTCGATCAGCGTGCGCGCGGCCAGGATGGCGGCCTTGAAGACTTCCTCGATGGGCACGCCGTCGTACAGGTTGCGCAGTGTTTCCGACACGATGGGGTCGGCCTTGATGTCGGCGCCCAGGTTGGCGCAAGCGGCTTGGATCAAGCCGGTCAGGCGGTTCAGGTCCAGGGCCACGCGCTCGCCACGGTCGGTGACATGCAGGGTGGGCATGGCGGGGGCTTGTTGTTCTTTTTGCGTGGCGCGCTCTTGGGCGCGGCGTTCGCGGTACAGCACATAGGCACGGGCCACTTCATGGTGGCTGCCACGCATCAGGCCCAGTTCCACCTGGTCTTGCACGTCTTCAATGTGGAAGGTGCCGCCACCTGGGCGCGAGCGCATCAGCGCGCGCACCACGCTTTGGGTCACCGCGTCCACCGTTTCACGCACGCTGGCCGAGGCCGCGCCTTGCGTGCCGTGCACGGCCAAGAAGGCCTTCATCATCGCGACCGCGATTTTGGCGGGCTCGAAGGGCACCACGGCGCCATTGCGGCGAATGATTTGGTAATGTGACAGAGCAGAAGGGGAGGCGCTGATGGCGTGGTCTTGGGGGGCTGCTTGCGGGGTAGCGCTGGCGACGGTAGACGTCTGGGGGGCAGTCAGTTGCATAAAAAGGCGAGTCCTTCGTTGGATAGGGAACGTGCCATTCGAAAGGGGCGTGAAATCACGCAGGTCCGGCACGTTGTCGTTCGATCTCAATGTATCAGGGTCACACTATATCTGGGGTCTGGGCAGTTTTCAACACACCATAGGTAGTGTTTTCGAAAAAAATACAGGCCTTGCCAAAGAAGGGCTTGCAAGCGAAATGTCAGCTGGCCATTGGGGTGTCTTCTGGAGCCGCATGAATTCTGTCTTTGGGATAAAAAGTGATGATTCGGCGCGGGTTGCAAGGCCTTTTTGCGTTCCGTGCCGCATACGGCCTCATTCCATTTCAATTGGCGCGAATTTGTGATGGCTTGGCTGTCAGGCGCTGCGGACAGATTCGGGAAAATACGGGGCCGGCCATTCGAGTTTTTGTTGCAGAAACCCCCACAAAAAACCGGGGCCAGGGTCTTTTTTTCTTTCAGGGGCAATGTGCTCATGGCCCGCAATGTGGCGGATGGGGTAGTGCTGCCCCAAGGCCACGCACAGGCTGACCAAGGTTGCGTATTGCCTGGCCTCGAACGCTTCACCCTCCAGCCCTTCGAGCTCAATGCCAATGGAGTCATCGTTGCATTGGCTGCGGCCCCGGTAGTGTGAAACGCCGGCATGCCAGGCACGGTCATCGCAACTGACAAATTGCAGCAGCTCGCCATTGCGCCGAATCACAAAGTGGGCAGAGACTTGCAGGCCGCGAATGCCTTGGAAGTAAGGGTGGGCATCCCAGTCCAGGGTGTTGGTGAACAGCTGTTCAATTTCGGGGCCGCCATACACGCCGGGCGGCAAGCTGATGGAGTGAAGCACCACCAAGTCCGTGGGGGTCAGCCCGGGGCGTGGCCCGTGGTTGGGAGAGGGTCGCGGCTTGGCCAGGCGGTACCAGCCTTTCGTCCAAAGTTCTTCAGGCGGCGTTGCTGCGTGGCGCATCTCAGCCTTCATGGCGCTGGCGGTGAGCCTCACTGCAGTAAAGCCCTTTGGCGCCTGCAACCGCGTCGTGGTGTGGCAGATGCAGGCCGCAATCCAGGCAGCGCGTCATCTCTTGCGGACCGTCAGCGGTCTTGCGCTTTTCTGCCTGGGTGGAGGAGGTTCTTTTCGGACGGCGCAACCACCAGAGAATTCCCAGTATGGCCAGCAACAAAATCAGGTATTTCACGCGGCGCGACCCAGAATCACTTCCAGCACAAAGCGTGAGCCCGCATACGACAGCAGCAGCAAGCCCGCACCCGCATAGAGCACGCGGGTGGCTTTGCGACCGCGCCATCCCAGTCGGTTGCGTGCCAACAACAAGCCAGCAAAGGTCAGCCAAGCCAGGAAAGCAAAGACGGTTTTGTGGTCCCAGCGCCAACCGGTTTCAGCGCCATACAAATGGTCGCTGAACCACCAACCCGCCAACAAAGTGGCCGATAGCAGAACAAATCCTGCTTTCACGAACCTGAAAGTGAGCCGCTCCAGCGTGAGCAAGGGTAAGCTGCCCTCGACATCGACCGCTTGGCGGATGAGCTTTTCTGTGCGCGTCATCAACACCGCATGCACAACGGCGGCCGCAAACAAGCCATAGGACGCCAAGCCCAGCACCCAATGCAAGGGCAGCCAGGCCGAAGCTTTGAGGTGCATCGGTTGTCCTGGAAACAGCAAAGCCAACAAAACGCCCAGGGCGCCCAGCCCGGCCAACATCCAGCGGGCTTGCAATTGCGGAAACCAGTGACGCTCCAGGGTGTAGAAGGTCAGAACCAGCCATGCCGTGGCGGAAAGTGCCGGGGCAAAGCCAAAGCGGGGTGGCCCCTCGGGCGAGAACAGCGAGAGCAACACGCTCAAGGCATGCAAAGCCCAGGCGAGGGTGACCAGGGCCTGGGTGCGCTTTTCGGGCAGTCGCCCCCCCCAGAAAGCCACCAGGGCATAGGCCAAGGCCGCGGCAAGGCCGCTGATCAAGCTAGGCAAAGGGACGCTGGGTAAAATCATGGCAACAGTTTAGCGTTTTGCTGAACCCCTGGCCCCAGTGGCCCATTCTTCAAGGCCCGCGCAGGCGGGACAAGCCCATGGCCACCGCTTTAACCGACAAACTTTCCCGCCTGGTCAAACAGATCAGTGGCCAGGCCCGCATCACCGAGTCCAACGTGGCCGACATGTTGCGTGAAGTGCGCATGGCCTTGCTGGAGGCCGATGTGGCCCTGCCCGTGGTGCGCGATTTCATGGCGCGGGTGAAAGACAAGTCACTTGGGCAAGAAGTCCTGGGCTCTCTCAAGCCCGGCCAGGCCTTGGTGGGCATCGTGCAACGTGAGCTCGCCGCCACCATGGGCGAGGGCGTGGCCGACCTGAATTTGGCGACGCAGCCGCCGGCTGTGATTCTGATGGCCGGCCTGCAGGGTGCGGGTAAAACCACCACGACCGCCAAGCTGGCGCGCCACCTGATTCAAAAGCGCAAGAAAAAAGTGCTCACGGTGTCGGCCGACGTCTACCGCCCGGCCGCCATCGAACAGTTGAAAACAGTGACGGCGCAAGCCGGCGCTGAATGGTTTCCGAGCGCGCCGGGCGAGAAGCCGGTGGACATTGCGCGCGCAGCCCTCGACCACGCCAAGCGCCATTACTTTGATGTTTTGCTGGTGGACACCGCCGGCCGCTTGGCGATTGACGAAGCCTTGATGCGGGAAATTCAAGAGCTGCATGCGGCTTTGAACCCGATTGAAACCTTGTTCGTGGTCGATGCCATGCAAGGCCAGGACGCCATCAACACAGCGAAAGCCTTCAAAGAGGCCTTGCCCCTGAGCGGCATCATCCTGACCAAAACCGATGGCGACTCGCGCGGTGGTGCAGCGCTGTCGGTTCGCCAAATCACCGGCGCGCCCATCAAATTTGCCGGTACCAGCGAAAAAATTGACGGCTTGGAGGTGTTCGATGCCGAACGCCATGCCGGGCGTATTCTGGGGATGGGCGACATCGTGGCCCTGGTGGAGCAGGTCACCGCGGGCGTTGACATGGAGGCCGCGCAAAAGTTGGCCGGCAAGATCAAGAGCGGTGATGGCTTTGACTTGAACGACTTCCTGGCGCAAATTCAACAGATGAAGCAAATGGGCGGGCTGTCCAGCCTCATGGACAAGCTGCCCACCCAGATGGCGGCCAAAGCCAGCGAAGCCGATTTGAAGCGCGCCGAGCGCGACATTGTTCGCAAGCAAGGCATCATCCACAGCATGACGCCCAAAGAGCGCAGCAAGCCCGAGCTGATCAAGGCCACGCGCAAGCGCCGCATTGCCGCCGGTGCCGGTGTTCAGGTACAGGATGTGAACCGTTTGCTCAACGAGTTCGGCCAGATGCAAGACATGATGAAGAAGATGCGCGGCGGCGGCCTCATGAAAATGATGAAGCGCCTGGGCGGCATGAAAGGCCTGGGTGGCGGCGGCTTTCCAGGCATGGGGCGCTGATCAGTCTTTGATCTGCAAGCTGCCCCGCAATGAATGGGGGTAGGCTTGCGTGATGTGCACGTCCAGCATCTGCCCCACCAGGCGCTCTGGCTGCGGGCCAGCGGGAAAATTGACGATCCGATTGCACTCGGTACGGCCCATGAACTCCGTCGGGTCTTTGCGCGACGGCCCTTCCACCAGGATGCGCTGAACTGTCCCCACTCTGCTGTGGCTGATGCGCTGGACATTTTCTTCAATGGTGGCTTGCAGATGCTGCAAGCGGCGCAGTTTGACCTCGTGGGGCGTGTCGTCGGACAAATTGGCCGCCGGGGTTCCCGGGCGCGGGCTGAAGATGAAGCTGAAAGACGTGTCGTAGCCCACATCGGTGATGAGCTTCATCATCTTCTGGAAATCTTCTTCGGTTTCACCTGGAAAGCCCACGATGAAGTCCGAGCTCATCGCCATGTCCGGGCGTACCGCGCGCAATTTGCGCAAGGTGCTCTTGTACTCCATGGCGGTGTAGCCCCGTTTCATGGCCATCAAGATGCGATCGCTGCCGTGTTGTACCGGCAAATGCAGATGGTTCACCAACTGCGGCACTTTGGCATAAGCGTCGATCAGGCGTTGGGTAAATTCATTGGGGTGGCTGGTGGTGTAGCGGATGCGCTCGATGCCAGGGATGTCCGCCACATACTCCAGCAGCAAGGCAAAGTCGGCGATGTCAGCGGTGCCACCCATGGCGCCACGGTAGGCGTTCACGTTTTGGCCCAGCAGCGTGACCTCTTTGACCCCTTGCCCCGCCAGTCCGGCCACCTCGACCAGCACATCGTCCAGGGGTCGGCTGACTTCTTCGCCGCGGGTGTAGGGCACCACGCAATAGCTGCAGTATTTGGAGCAACCCTCCATGATGCTGACAAAGGCGCTGGCACCTTCCACGCGGGCCGGTGGCAGGTGGTCAAACTTCTCAATCTCTGGAAAGCTGATGTCCACTTGCGGGCGGCTTTCGTGGTCGCGCTGGTTCAGCAAGTCCGGCAGCCGGTGCAAGGTTTGCGGGCCAAACACCACGTCAACATAGGGCGCACGCTCAATAATGGCGGCGCCTTCCTGGCTGGCCACGCACCCCCCAACGGCAATTTTGACGCCCTTGGCCTTGAGGTGCTTCACCCGGCCCAAATCGGAGAACACTTTTTCCTGGGCTTTCTCTCGCACCGAGCAGGTGTTGAACAGGATGAGGTCGGCCTCTTCCACATCCTGGGTTTTTTCGTAGCCTTGTGCGGCGCCAAGAACATCGGCCATCTTGTCCGAGTCGTACTCGTTCATCTGGCATCCAAACGTTTTGATGAAGACTTTGCGGCTCATGACAAAGCCTTTCTCGGCGCGTGACAGCGTTTCATGGTGTAGATCCAGAGGCTGGTGAAAACCCGAATTCTACCGGGGCACTATGATGTTGCCATGAGCACCTTCACACGCACCGTCCTTTTCACAGACACCGATGGCCGCGCACGTTTTCGCGAAGAAGCCGTGGCATTGAGCGAGGGCACGCCGCAAGCCATGCTGTCGCCCCTGATGGCCAGTGGGGGCTACCAGTTGCGTCACAGCCCTGTGGGTTTTCGCAGCCAGTTTCATGTGAGCCCGCATCCCCAATGGGTTTTCATCTTACAGGGGCACATGGAGATTGGCTTGCAAGACGGAAGCTCACGGGTGTTTTCTGCCGGCGACCATTTCTATTCGGCAGACCTGTTGCCGCCAGGGGCCACCTTTGACCCTGCCGTGCACGGCCATTGGAGTCGCCAACTCGGCCAAGAGCCCTTGGTGACCTTGTTTGTTCGGGGCTAAGGTTTGACTGAAAGGGGACGCCATGTGGCAAGCTGCAGAACGCTATCCTGACCCAGCCATTGAGGTGCTGGATCCCCGGTTTTTGAAATACCGGCTCTTCAATGCCTCGATTGAGCGCCTGGCCACCGGTTGCCGTTGGTCTGAGGGCCCGGTCTGGTTTGGCGATGGGCGTTATTTGCTTTGGAGTGACATTCCCAACGACCGCATCCTGCGCTGGGACGAGACATCGGGGGCCACCAGCGTCTTCAGGGCGGGCTCGAACCACGCCAATGGCAACACACGCGACCGTCAAGGGCGCTTGCTGACCTGCGAGCACGGGGGACGCCGGGTGACGCGCACCGAATACGATGGCCGCATCACCGTGATTGCTGACAATTACCAAGGCAAGCGCCTGAATTCGCCCAACGACATTGTGGTCAAGTCGGACGATTCCATTTGGTTCACCGATCCGCCTTTTGGCATTTTGGGGGAGTACGAAGGAACCGCTGCAGCGCAAGAGTTACCGACACAGGTGTACCGAGTGGATGCCCGAACCGGTGACATCAAGGTGGTGTGCAGCGAGATCAGCCGTCCCAATGGCTTGTGCTTTTCCCCCGACGAAAAAAAAATGTACATCGTCGAGTCGGGCGTGACGCCTCGCAACATCTGGGTTTTCGATGTCGCCGAGGATGGCGAAAGTCTGAAAAACGGCAGAATATTTCTCACAACCCAAGCTGACCATTCGCCCGACGGCTTTCGCTGCGATGTCGATGGCAATTTGTGGGCGGGCTGGGGAACGGGCGAGGGTCGGGACGGTGTTCGAATTTTTGCCCCCGATGCCACCCCCATTGGGCAGATCTTGCTGCCTGAGCGTTGCGCCAACCTGTGCTTTGGCGGGGCCAAGCGCAATCGGCTGTTCATGGCAGCAAGCCATTCTTTGTATGCGCTTTATGTCAATACGCAGGGTGCCGTGGCCTGTTGATGCCATTGAACATTAAAGCTTTCAAGGTCCCGGGCCGATACTGACACACCTGCCCAAGTTGTGCCTGTGAGTGCGTCAGCTTGGGATGTTGTCGACAACCAGAGTGAGCATGGTCATGAAAAAGTATTTAAGAATCGCGCTAGAAGTGTTATTGGCCGTGCTGCTGGTGGCGGCATTGGGTTTGGCATATTGGAGTTTTGCCGGCAAAAAGCATGTGGCGCATGACCTGGCCGAACTGAGCGAACAGTTGGAAGAGGCACAGGAGTCTTTGGAAAAAGCCAAAGAGGAAGCCAAGGAAGAAGCCGAAGCTTTCAAAGAAAAGATGGAGCGCCTGGAGTTTCAGTTGCATGAAACCGACGCTATCAAGTCTGCCTTCGCAAACGGGGTCGTGCTGCAAGACATTGAAACGCTTTACAAAGCGCAAAAGAGCCTGACGACAGAGCGTCAAGTCGGTTTGGCAGCCATGCGTTTGTTGACCAAGGGCGCAGAAGACCCAGGAACTGTCGAGGCCTTCCAAAAGTCGCTCGAAATGGCCGAATGGTCGTCTCGCCTGCAAACCGTTTGTGCCGCACAGAATGCACTGGTGGCCGCAGGCAAGAAAGTGGAGATGCTGTCTGAATGCCAACGCAAGCCCGGGGCCAAAGAGGAGCCTGGCCATGGCAAGAAAGAAGGCGACAAAAAAGACAGCCACGCCAAAAAGGGGGGCGGGCACGATGTTCATTGGGGCTATGAAGGCGACAATGGCCCAGAGCACTGGGGCGACAATTTCCCCGTCTGTGGCAAAGGCAAAAAGCAATCGCCGCTGAACATTGTGGGCCCCTTTGAAAAGTCCAAGGACGCCTTGTCTGTCTCTTACAAGGAAGGCCCGTTGAAAATCATCAACAATGGCCACACCATCCAAGTGAACGTCGAGCCTGGCAGCACGCTGAGCATCAACAAGGAAGAATACGACCTGCTGCAGTTCCATTTCCATCGCCCCAGCGAAGAGCAAGTCGATGGCAAAAACTCAGCCATGGTGGCGCACTTTGTCCACAAGAGCAAGGCTGGCAAACTGGCCGTCATTGGTGTTTTGCTGAACGAGGGCAAGGAAAATGGCGCCATCAAGACGCTGTGGAACAACCTGCCCCCGAAAGAGGGCGAGGAGCATGTCCCGCCGAAGGTCAAGTTCGACCCCAGTGCAATGTTGCCGCAATCGTTGTCGCACTACGCTTACGAGGGGTCATTGACGACGCCGCCTTGTACCGAGGGTGTCAACTTTTACATCTTGAAGACGCCGGTGGACTTGTCCAAGGCGCAGGTTGCCAAGTTCCCCTTCAAGCTGAATGCGCGCCCCGTGCAAAGCCTCAATGGCCGCAAGATCAGCGCAAACTGAAAGGCGCTGAGCCGAAAAAAAGGCCCGATCTTCGGGCCTTTTTTGTTGGGAAAGCAGAAAAAGATCAGAGGGTTTTGAGTCGTTCCGTCGAGGGCACAACCCGAGTCAAACGGATGCCATAACGGTCGTTGACCAAGACAATTTCGCCTTGTGCGACCACGGTGTCGTTGACCAGCAGGTCCAGCGGCTCACCGGCGATTCGGTCCAGCTCCACCACGCTGCCTTGCGTGAGGCGCATCAGGTCCTTGATTTTGATTTGTGCGCGCCCCACCTCAATGGCCAGCGTGACAGAAATATTCTGCAGCACTTCAGGGTTGATGTTGCCAGGGTGGCTGACTTGGAAGTCTTGCGCGCTGGGCGGCGTGGTCGATGTTTCTGCGGTTGTTTCTGTGGTGTCTGTCATGATGGATTCCTGTCTCAAAGTTGGCCGGGAATATGCTGTTTTTCGATGCGAACGGCAACGTGCGAGCCACGCGTGCCGACGTTGACGCCAAAGGAGGGCACGCCATTGGTGACAAACTGGGCCAGCTCGGTTTTCTTGAAGTAAAGCAAGTCGCCCTCTTTCATGTTTTGCAAGTCGTGCAAAGTGGTTTTCAGGTGGCCCATCAGCACTTGAATATCAATGTGCGCGTCACCGACGGCAATGGCCAAGTCCTCGCGCCATACTTTGTCCGACTCCTCATTGCCATCGCCAGTTTGCACGCGGTTGCGCAACAACTCGCGCAGAGGCTTGAGCGTGGCATAGGGGTACACAAGGTCCATGAAGCCTTTGTCTCCCGTGGCAGTCGCGTCGGCTTCGAACCGGCTTAAAACCACCAGGTCATTTTCGTCTGCAATCTGGGCAAACTGAGGGTTGATTTCAGAGCTGATTTTTTCGCAATCAATTTCCATGACGGGCGCCCAAGCTTCTTTCAAAGACTTGAAGAAAACGTCCAAAATGATGTTGATGATGCGCGACTCGGTGGGGGTGAAAAGGCGGCCGGGGGGGAGGTCCCCAACGCCTTTTCCAAAGCCGCCAAAAAAACTGTCGAGGGAGCTGAAAACCACGTTCGGGTCGATGATGACCACAGAAAAACCTCGCAGAGGATGCATCCGCACCGTGTTCACGGCCAGCGGCGGCTTGAGCATCTTCAGGTAGTCGCCAAATTTCAGAATTTGCACGCGCGAAGGGTTGACCCGTGGCGTGGTTCGCAACACTTCCAGCAAGCCCAGACGGAACATGCGGATAAAACGCTCGTTGATCATGTCGATCGACGAGACATTCACGCCCAGGCTACTGTCTTCGCTGGCCAGATCGTGCTTTCTCACGCGAACTTTTGTATTGAAGCCGGTGTCGACTTCAATAGAGCCGTCCCTGACCCCTTCGGTCAAGGCCAACAGCTCTTCAGGTGAGAGAAGGTTGGATCGGTTGGACATGGCTTATTGCATCACGAAGGAGGTGAAGAAGACGTCTTCAATGCCCCCGAAATCCTCAAATTTTTCCAGCAATTCATTCACTTCAGCCTTGAGCTTGGCGGCGAGTTCCTTGCGGAAATCTGGCTTGGCCACATCGGCTTCCGTGGTTTGGCGCATCACGTCCAACATGGCCGAGCGCAGCGCAAACTCATGCTTTTTCACATTATCGAACACGCGGGTGTCGTAATGCGTCATCAGCGCCACCTGGACCACCATGACTTTTTTCGAGCCCGTGATGTTGGTCATCAATTCCTTGTCCAGTTGAAGGTAGTTCTTCTCAAAGCGCGTGGCCTCAGGGGCTTCTTTCTTGATTTTGGAAGGCGCTTCAACTTTGGCCTTGCTGGCCGCAGCCTCTAGCTCTTCGAGCTTGTCCATGGCGGCCAACTCAGCCTTCTTTTCAAAATAGCCAGAAAAGAAGAGCGTTCCAAAGGCCACGGCCACCATGACCAAAATGGCGCCGAGGGCAAACAAAATGATTTTGACGATCGGCTTTTTTTTCTTAGGCTGCTCTTCGCCTTCTTCTGCCGGTGCGGGTGCGGGTGCTGTTGCCATGAAGGGCTCCTCTCATTGTCTACGCTCAAGCGTAAATATCAAATTGTGAATCGCTGGCTCGGCGGCGGCCGATGTCAGCAAGGGCGTTCGGGTCGGGGTCTGTTGTCTGGCCGCGATTGTCTCCAATTTTCGTGGCGTCGGGGGAAGTTTGGCTTTGGCCGTTGGATTGAAACTGGGCATGGCCCTGGCCGACTTGAACCGAAGTCTGTGACATGCCCAAGTTGTGCAGCGCGTCTTTCAGTCGTTGGCTGGAGTTTTGTAGGAGGTCCTGCGTCAGGGGGTTGTCCGCTTGGAACAGCGCGGCCAGTTTGCCATCACGCATTTCCAATTGAATATCGACTGCGCCTAAGCTCGCCGGCTTGAGGGCGAACTTCATTTTCCATTGCCCATCACTGATTTGTTGGTGCAGGCGTGACGCTAATTCAGTCGCGAGTTTATCGCTCAATTTTTCATAGGTTTCTGCCATGTGCGCCATCTGTTCAGGGGTGCTGACAGCACTTGCGCCGGGCGTGTGGGCGCCACCCGCGGCTATTTTGGCTCCGAAGGAGCCTACCGACAGCGCATTGGACAACTCGCCATCGGCAAACTCAGAAGGCGCTGCATTGAATTCTTTTTGCAAACTGTCGATGGCCTCAGGGGTCAGTTGCGCGTCCAACATGCTCAAAACTGCCAATGTGCTGTTGGGCAGGGTGGCAAACGCCGAAGCCGCAGGGGCGACCCCTGTCCCTATTTGAAGGCTCACTTTGCCAATGCCCTCCAACATTGCCGCTTGCAAAGTGGGAAGTGTTTCGGATGGCGGGGTTTTTGACATCGACAGCCCCTCCGTCAACGGTTTGGATGGCAGGGTTGCGGCCCCGCGACCCATCAAGCTCTGTAGCAGGGAACCTGCTGGCCAGGCCGATGCTTGGGCAAGCGAAGGGCCGGCTTGGCCAGGGTCGCCGCCCAGGTTCGCGGCTGAATTGGAGGAAACAAGGCCCGAAGCGATCGCGCTTTTGCCTAGCAACTGTTGGATGGTGCTGTCGGCCATGCCCATGCTGCGGGCATAGGCGACAAGACTTTCGTCAGAGGTGGCCAGGGTATCGGCCGTGATGACCTGAATGCGCGGGCTGATTTGCAACGCGACCAGCCCATCGCCCTGGGTTTGCGGCTCACCCGCCACAGGGCTCACGTCGTTGACGCCGGGCGTGCCAGAGGCTGACTCTGCAACCTGGCCTTTGGCGCTGGGGTCCATGGGCTCCGTGGCCGCGTGGACATCCTCTTTGGCGTCCGTTGGCGCCGAATTGGCGTTGAGCTCGGCCCGCCGGTTCAATGGGCTTGACGTGCTTTGGCGTGAAGCCCAAGGGCCCTTGGGCTTTACGTCACGGGCAGGGTCATTCACTTGGGTAGAAGACGGCATGGCATCGCGCTTGTCCCGTGCATCGGACCTGGGGGGGTCAAATCGGGCATCTCTGGCAACCCTGTCGGGGCGCTCGCTGGGTGGGTTTGCCGCTGCCATGCGCTTCCAATCGGCAAGGTCTTGCCGATGGACATCCAAATTGTCGATTTGAGCTTTGGCGTCCAGCAACTTGTTCAGGTATTTGGAGAACTCTTTTTGGTTCAACCCGGTCTGGTCAGGGCGCGCCACGCCATGCCCCGCGTTCGCCTCGGTGAGCGGCGATTTGGCGGTGGATCCGTTGGCAATAAGGTTGAACAAATTCATGGTGTTCCAGGACTTCCGATGAGGTCAGACGCCTTCATACAAGCAAAAACCGTGACAGGTTAGATGTTGCCGTTGTGCCCCCCCTCGGCTTGTCCATCAGTCAGACGGACAAACTGGCACATCGATTGCTTGGTGTCTGTACCGGCACTTCCGAGTTGCCCAAAAATGAAGTCTTAACGGTTCAAAAAAAGTTGTAAACAGGCTATGACCACACTCACACTGTCAACGATTCGACAGAACTTGGCGAAATTTGACTACACCGGCTTAGGTATTCCTGCGCTGGTGTTGTTGATCATGGCCATGTTGGTGTTGCCATTGCCCCCCCTGTTGTTAGATTTTTTGTTTACTTTCAACATTGTGGCAAGCCTGGTCATCATCATGATCGCGATCGGGACGCGCAACCCGTTGGATTTTTCGTCGTTTCCGTCGGTGCTGCTGTTTGCGACGATGCTGCGCTTGGGCTTGAATGTGGCCTCCACGCGAGTGATCCTGGTGCACGGCCACCAGGGGCACGATGCTGCAGGCAAGGTGATTGCAGCTTTCGGCGAGTTTGTTATCAGTGGCAATTATTTGGTTGGTTTCATCATTTTTGCAATCTTGATGATCATCAACTTTATTGTGGTGACCAAAGGCGCGGGTCGCGTGTCGGAAGTGAACGCCCGTTTCACTTTGGACGCCATGCCTGGCAAACAGATGTCGATTGACGCAGATTTGAATGCCGGCGTCATTGACCAGGCAACAGCCAAAAAGCGCCGTGAAGAGCTGTCTCAGGAGTCAGACTTCTTTGGCGCCATGGACGGTGCCTCCAAATTTGTCAGCGGAGACGCCATTGCCGGCATGTTGATCCTGTTGATCAACATCATTGGCGGCTTGGCCATTGGCATTGCGCAACACAATTTGTCGGTGGGCGAGGCTGGCCGCTTGTACGTGCTGTTGACCATTGGTGATGGTTTGGTTGCCCAAATCCCCTCCTTGCTTTTGTCGCTGGCGACAGCCATCATCGTGACCCGCGTGACCACATCGGAGTCCATGACCGAGCAAGCCAAAACCCAGCTGGCTAACCCGGCTGCGCTTTTCATTTCCTCCGGCATCCTGCTGATCTTGGGCTTGGTGCCCGGCATGCCCCACTTGGTCTTCATTACCCTGGCTTTGGCAACAGGCGGGCTGGGGTTGATGGTGATTCGCCAAGAGGTGCAAGTTGAGGCCGAAGAGCAAGCCAAGCAAGACGCGCCAGTCGTTGAGGGCCCCAAAGAGCTGGACTGGGATGACGTTGACCAGGTTGACCTGATTGGCTTGGAGATCGGCTATGGGTTGATCCCCTTGGTGAACCCAGAGACAGGTGGCGAGTTGATGAGCCGCGTCAAGGGCGTTCGCAAAAAGCTCTCCGCCGAACTTGGGTTTTTGGTTCAGCCAGTTCGCATACGTGACGACTTGAACATTGACCCTGACAGCTACAACATCGTCCTCAAAGGGGTTGTGCGTGGCAAAGGCGAAATCAAGGTGGGGCGCGAATTGGCGATCAACCCAGGCCAAGTTTATGGCGAGTTGAAGGGCATACCTACCAAAGAGCCGGCATTTGGCTTGGATGCCGTCTGGATTGAGCCGTCTCAGCGTGACCAGGCCAGAGCGCTGGGCTACACCGTGGTCGATGCCAGCACGGCAATTTCTACCCACCTCAACAAAGTGTTGAGAGAGAACGCTGCCGACCTGTTGAGCCACGACGAAACGCAGCAGCTGCTGGACAAGCTTGCCGCCAAATCGCCCAAGATCGTGGAAGATTTGGTGCCCGGCAAGCTGACATTGGGCGTGTTGACGCGAATCCTGCAAAACTTGTTGCAAGAATCGGTGTCGATCCGCGACATGCGCACCATTGCCGAATCGCTGACCGAAGCCAGCAGCCGCACCACAGACCCCGAGCAATTGACAGCCATGGTTCGTCCTAAGCTGGGCCGGATGATCATGCAAAGCCTGGTAGATGAGAAAAACAGCTTGTCGGTGATGACGCTGGAGCCCAGCCTGGAGCAGTTGCTGCACAACGTTCTGCAGCAAAGCCAGCCTGGCCAGCCGGTGGTGATGGAGCCCAGCCTTGCCGAGAGCTTGTTCGTCGCCTTGCGTGACGGTACCCGTGTTTTAGAGGAAGAGGGACTGCCGGCGGTGTTGGTGGTCTCCCCAATGATTCGTGCCTGGCTTTCCAAGGCGGCGCGCCATCGCGTGAATGATTTGACCGTGCTGTCCTACAGCGAAATCCCAGATGACCAGGCCGTCAAGGTGATCCACACCGTTGACGCACAAGTCAAAAAGTAATCCTGCGAACCCACACTAAGAACTGAGATACGTCATGGAACTCAAGAGAATCCTAGCCCGTGATGCCCGAGCGGCCAACGAAAAAGCCATCGCCATGTATGGGCCCGATGTCCTCGTGATTTCTAGCTGCCAAGTTCGTGGCCAGACAGAATTGATTGTGGCGGTTGACATTGACCCCCTGACGCCAGAAGAGGCGATCCAAGAGGAGTTCACCCCTTCCATGCCCAAAACACAGAAGCCAGCCAAGGCAGGCTTCACCGAGGTGCTGGGTGAGACCCTCGAGCAGCAAAGAAAAGTCGAAAAGCCTGCGCAGCCAGAAGAGCAAAAGATGCAAGCGCAGCATGACGCATTGCGCGGCCGTGAAATTGTGGACATGGTGCGCGATGAACTGGCTGCCCTGCGCAAGGAATTCCGGATCAGCCAACAGATGACCATGTGGCAAGCGGGCGGCGCTTGGTCGCCGGCGCTGCAACCTTTGCGCACAGCCCTGCAAGAAACACCCATCCCCGCGGCCTTGCGCGCCCTGCTGCTGGACAGCGTCCAGGGTTTTGATGCTCTGGAGCCCGCGCTGGCTGAAATCAGGCAGCAACTTGGCCATGCCATTCGGTCCACCGAGGCCGGCTCCCTCGAGCAAGGCGTGCATGTGTTCGCAGGCGCCTCTGGCGCGGGCAAAACAATGATGGTGTCGCGTTGGGCCCAACATGCGGCGACGACCCTGGGGCATGAACAGGTCGCCGTCGTCAGCTTCAGTGACTTGCGCCCAGGCGCTTGGAACCAGACGCAACTGCTGTGCGCGCAATCGGGCGTTGACTGCTTTCGGGCAGCCAACCCAGCCATGCTGCAGCTCTTGCTGGATGAGCTTTCTTCCCGTGCCCTGGTCTTGATCGACACCCCTGGCGTGCAGATGCATGAGCGGTTGAAGGAAGTGTCCAATGTGGCGCCCAAAGCGGAGTTTCACGCCGTTGTGAGCGCCGATGCCTCTGTGACCACGCTGCATCGCTTGCTGCAAATTCAAGGCGTCTCTTGGAAGAGCCTGATGATCAGCAAATTTGACGAAGCCACCCAGCCTTGGGCCCTGATGCAGTTCTTGACAGAGGGGCACATGTCGGTCAGCGCTGTCAGCCGTGGCGATCGAATGACCGACTGGCACCGCCAATTTGACCCGCAGGAGCTGGTCAGCCTCGCACTGACGCACTTGCCCTTGCCGCAGGCAGATGCCGCGGCCGCCGATTTGCATTTTGCAATGGCCAGGGCCTCTGCACGCATTGCCCAGCTGACCTCCCAACAAAATGGCGGTGCGACATGAGCCAACCAAGAAAAACGGAAGTCATTGGGGTAGCCAGTGGCAAAGGAGGGGTTGGCAAGACCACGGTCTCGATCAACCTCGCCACAGCCTTGTCCCAGCAAGGACACCGCGTCATGCTCTTTGATGCCGACTTGGGGCTGGCGAATGCCCAAATAGCCTTGGGCGCCAGGGCTGAATACAACTTAAGCCATTTTTTGAATGGCCAAAAAACGTTGGCAGAAATTGTGCTGACCACGCGTCAGGGCATCCGCCTTATTCCTGGCGCTTCGGGCGTGCAAGAGTTGGCTGGCCTGACACCCGTTCAAGCGGCAAGCATTGTCCAATCGTTCAGTGAGGTGGCCGACGACATCGACTATTTGATTGTCGATGTCGCTGCCGGGATTTCACCTTCCGTCTTGGCCTTTTTGGCGGCTTGCCAAAGGCGCTTCATCGTTGTGAAGGACGATCCTTCTTCCATCGCTGATGCCTACGGGACGATCAAGGTTCTGAGCCAGCAAATGGACTTGGATGAAATTTACCTGCTGCCCAACATGGTTGGGAGCCAGGCCGAAGGCTGGAAGCTTTACCAGCGCTTGAACGACGTGTGCGTGCGCTTCCTTGGCAACACCATTCACTACCTGACTTCCATTGAGGCCGACGAGTTGGTGTTGGCCGCGCTTAAAAAATACCAATCCGTTTTGGAGATGGCGCCCGGGACGGCGGCCTCCAGGGACTTTCGGCGTTTGGCAGAAGTGTGTACCCAATTGCGGCCCATTGAGCATGCCTCAGGTGGATTGCAGTTTTTCATGGAGCGGTTGATTCAAAACAGACCGGATGAATCATGAGAGCCTTATCCCCAATGAAGATGTACCAGCAGAATCGCTCTCCAGGCGAGGACCTGGTTTTGGCGCATTTGAGCTTGGTCAAGCGCGTGGCATTGCATTTGAAGGCGCGCGTACCCGCATTCATGGACTTGGATGAGCTGATTCAGGTGGGCATGATTGGCTTGCTTGAGGCGGCGCGCGCGTATGACCCAAACAAGGGCGTCGACTTCGAAAACTTTGCGCACAGCCGCGTGCGCGGCGCCATGCTCGACGAGGTGCGGCGGCTTTCGTTTTTGCCGCGTTCCGCTGTCGCGTTCAACAAGTCTCACAATGAAACGGTTCACGCCTTGGCGTCCGAGCTTGGAAGGACGCCCACACAAGCGGAGATCGCCGATTTCATGGGCAAGGATTTGGAGGACTTTCACAAGGAAAGGGGCAAAGCCTGGCAATTTGAAACCTATTCCCTGGAGGTTGTGACGGACGAGGTCATGAGCATTGCGGATGACACCTCCCAACAGCCGGAAGCCATTGTTGAGCATGCCGAGTTCATGGACGCCGTGACCGCCGCCATTGGCGAATTGCCTGAGCGTGAGCAATTGGTCATGCAGCTGTACTACGTTGAAGAGCTCAATTTGAAAGAGATTGGCGAAGTGCTGGGCGTCAGCGAGTCACGGGTGAGCCAAATCCTCTCCACGGTGGTCAAGAAGCTTCGCTCCACATTGCAGATTGAGAACGAGCCCATGCCTTCAGGTAAGAGGAAGAAAACATGAGCAACTTTTTCCAACTCTTCGTCGCCTGGGGCGTGCTGTTGTTGGTGCTCCTGTGCTTCTATCTTATTGACAAAGTCAATACGATTTACCGCAGCCAAATCCCTGTTGAATTGCCGCCCACCTACTCGGATGGCCTGTTTGGGGAGTTGAGCGGGAAAAAGCTTTGGGATGCCATGAGCGGCATCCCCATGGCCGGTGTAGACCCGCAAACTGTCTTGAATTTGAAGCCGCACTACGAGCCGGTGCTGCGCCAGCACATCGAGCAAACCTTCTGGGAGGGCTACCACGCTGGCAAGCAAGGACAAAGCCTTCAGCCTTCCAACAAGAAAATGATTCCCACACCACGTGGCTCGCTGGAGTCATGGATGCCTTTGCACCACCTGACCAGCCTTTTCCAAGCTGGGGCGGAGTTTGCGACTGCCGGCGACGACGATTTGTTGCGCCTGCAGCAAACCGTGGACCAAATCACCGCCATGTTGTATGCCAGAACATCCCTTGCTTTGGAGGTCCCTTACTCCAAGTCTTTGTTGGTCCGCCCTGAAACCGGCTTGGCCCAGGATGCGCCTGAACCCGCCCCGGAGCCAGAAGTGCCCGCATTGGCTGCCCCGCAAGAGCCTGCCATGGACCTGGCCCCAAGCATTGCCGACGCTGAAGCCCTGCAGGCCAAGCCCGCCCACGCCTGACAGGACCGGTATGTGTCGCTCATTTCTTCATTGCCTCAAGTTCATCGGCCCGGTTCCGATTCCTGGTAGGTCTAAGATTGAATTTCGGAGCCAATGATCATGCGAGCCAACCAACGAGCCATTGAAAGTTATGGGGATGTCAAGGTCAGTACAGGTGTGGCCAAAGCCAGCAACATTGAATTGATTCAAATGCTGTTTGATGGCCTCCTGGAGAGCCTGGCCGCAACCAAGGGCCACATACAACACGGCGCCATTCAAGAGAAATCCAAGTGCATCGCCCGCGCCAGCCGCATTGTGCTGGGCCTTCAAGGCGCGCTGGATTTTGAAAAAGGCGGCGACCTGGCGGCCAACCTCAATGAGCTTTACGGCTACGTGACACGCCGCCTGTTTCATGTCAATGCGCGCAATGACCTGGAGGCGCTAGAAGAGATTTATGGGTTGATGAGTGAAATTCGTGAGGCATGGGAAGGCGTCCCCTCCCTGATTCCCGCCTCTTCAAGAGCCGGAATGCTCATGAATTGACCTGGGGGTGATGGAAGTTCTTGGCCACAGTTGGTTGGGGTAGGAATTTCAGTTAACCTTCCAGGTCTTCGTGATGATTAATAAGCGGCAGGCCGATGTTGGCTCTGCTGCTGTGACGTTTGGAGTCCTTTATGGCAGCAGTTGGCCTGGTCTTACTTTTTGTGTTCGTCTTTGGCGGGTACATCATCGCGGGTGGCAAGATGGCCCCCATCATCAAGGCGGCGCCGATTGAGATGTTCATCATTGGCGGCGCTGCGGTGGCCGCCATGCTGATCAGCAACAGCACGGGCATCATCAAAGGCGCCTTGGGCGGTTTGGGCAAGGTTTTCAAGGGCAGCAAGTACAAAAAGGAAGACTACCTTGCGGTGATCTTCCTGGTGTCCAAAATCCTCAAGACGCTCAAGGCTGAGGGTGCCGTCGCACTGGAAGCACACATTGAGAACCCAGAGTCGAGTGCCATTTTTGCTGAATACCCCCCGATCCTGCACGACCATTCTTTGCTGCACTTGATTTGCGACACCATTCGCTTGATGGTGGTGTCCTCCAGCAACCTCAGCCCTTACGCGGTGGAAGACGTGATGACCGCCTCGATCAAGCTGCACCATCACAATGAACTCAAATATGCCGAAGCTTGGGCGGGCATGGAAGGCGCCTTGCCAGCCCTGGGCATTGTGGCCTGCGTGTTGGGCGTGGTGAAAACCATGGCCGCCATTGACCAGCCGCCGCCCGTCCTCGGTGGCTTGATCGGCTCCGCCTTGGTGGGAACATTCTTGGGCGTGTTTTTGGCTTACGGCATTGTGGGCCCCTTCGCCATCCGACTGAAACAAGTCATTGACGAAGAGGGCGAAATGTACAAAATGGTCCAGCAACTTATCGTGGCCAACCTCCACGGCCACCCGATGCCGTTGGTGATTGAAGCGGCACGTGTTTGCATCAGCCACCACAACCAGCCCAGCTTTGCTGAAGTCTTTGATGGGATGCGAGGCAAATAAGCATGGCTGACGAAAAGGATGCTGCAACTGCGGCGGCCGCTGAGGCTGGCCCTCCCGCAGAGGCCCCAGCTGCAGAGGCCGCCCCGCCTGCAGAGGCAGGCCTTGCCCCTGTCATTGTCATCAAAAAGGTCATTGACGATGGCCATGGCGGCGCGCACGGCGGCGCTTGGAAGATCGCGCTGGCAGACATGATGACCGCCATGATGGCCTTCTTTTTGTTGATGTGGCTTCTTGGCGCATCCAATGCCGACCAACGCAAAAGCATTGCCGATTACTTCAAGCCCAGCTCCCACAGCATGACCCCTTTCGGCCAATTGGCCGGCTCCAATGGCGTGTTGGGTGGGCGCTCCATCATTGACCCCGATGCCTTCCCTTACGCAGCGCGCCAGACCGGCTTGCTCGAGCGGCTCACGCCCCGCTCCGAGGGTGGGCCGAACCCTGACACCGACCCTGGGCCAGAAAATGAAAATGAGGCGCCAGACCCCGACAAGCTGACCCCTGAGCAGAAAAAGAAAATTGCTGCAGAGGCCGATGAGGCGAACTTCCAGAAGCTAGAAAAAGAAATCAAGCAAAAGCTGGGAGAGAACAAGCGACTTGAAAACCTCAAGGATCAGGTCGCGATCTCCAGGGACAAGCAAGGCTTGCGCATCGAGATCATCGACAAGGCAGACTTTGCAATGTTCCCCAGCGGTACCAATTCCATGCAGGGGCGTGCCCAGGCCTTGATTGGTGAGGTGGCGGCATCCCTGGCCACCATGCCCAACAAAATCGCCATTCGCGGACACACCGACAGCGTTCCTTTCCAGAGCCCGGATGGCCGCAACAATTGGTCTTTGTCTGCTGAGCGCGCAGAGGCAACGCGCCAAATTTTGGAGAAAAAAGGCATTCCGGAAAGCCGCTTCACCCGCATCGAGGGCGTCGCGGACACTGACCCTGCCAATGCCAAAGACCCGCGCGACCCCCGAAACAGGCGCATGAGCATCACGGTTCTGAACCAAGACACCAACTGACCCAGAGGCCGCTTGCGCCCTGGGTCGGCTGAGGCTTAAACCGACCTCAAGTCATATTTGTTGATTTTTTCAATCAACGTCGTTCGCTGCAAATTGAGTAATTTTGCAGTTTTAGAAACATTGCCTTGGGCACGCTCCAAGGCTTGCTCAATCATGCTTCGCTCAATTTCCGCCAACCTGTCCTTCAATGAGATGCCCTCTGGCGGCAACTCTGGCATCCCTTGCGCCAACATGATGATGTCTTCGACATCGGTTTCCATGTCGGCGGGCGTGTCGCCCAACTCGGCCAAAACCTCAGGGGGAGGGGTCATGGCCTGAGGCGCCACCACCGGGCTGTGTGCCAAAAGCGCCGCCTGCAAAGGGACCAGCCCTTTGGGCAAAAGCGTTGCGGGGATGGCGCGCAAATCCAGCCGTTGCCCTGCATACAGCGTGCTGAACCGGTCGACCAGATTGGACAGCTCCCGCACATTTCCGGGCCAGTGGTATTTTTGCAAAGCCTCGGTGAAATCGGCATCAAACCTCACGGCTTGCACGCCAGGGATCGCAAAACGCTGCCCAAAATGTCGCAGCAAGTCGGGAATGTCCTCCGGCCGCTCACGCAAGGGCGGGGTGACAACTGGCAAAACATTCAAACGATAGTACAAATCTTCGCGAAAACGGCCAGCAGAAATTTCCTCTTCCAAGTCCCTGTGTGTGGCGGCAATGACACGAACATCGATGGAAACTTGGCGGCTGCCTCCAATCGGGTCAATGGTTCGCTCTTGCAGCACACGCAACAATTTGACTTGCATGTCCAGCGACATGTCACCAATTTCGTCTAAAAAAATGGTGCCGCCGTGCGCCAACTCAAATCGCCCCACCCGGTCGTTGACCGCGCCTGTGAATGCGCCTTTGCGATGCCCGAAAAGTTCACTTTCTAGTAAATCTTTGGGGATGGCAGCGCAATTAATAGGCACAAAGTTTGATCCGGCGCGATTGGATTGCTCATGCAGCGCGCGTGCCAAAAGCTCTTTTCCAGTGCCGCTTTCACCGGTGATCATGACGGTCGCATTGGAGTTTGCGATGGTCGCCAGCATGCTGCGCAAGCCTTGCGCAGCGTTGCTGATACCGATGTAATGGGAATGGGTTTTCATGCCGATAGAGTGTTTAGTGCATTGTCCGGAATGTGTTGGCAGAGGCAAGACAACAAAAGTATTCGCAATGCTTGGCCGCTGGCCTGCAAACTGGGGTTCGCTATCAAGAAGTTGCCCATGCGGTCGAATCAAAGACAGACCCACCACGAGTTGCCATGCGGGTTTTTCTCCCGCCAGGCCATTCACCGTTTCAAGAGGAACACGTCATGAACCGTCACGCCCTATTCGCCGTATTGAGTGGCGCTATTTTGTTGAGCGCTTGCCAATCTACGCCACTTTTCTCCAGCGCTCCTGCGCCGGCCAATGCGGGAGCCGTGGCCCCCGCGCCAGCGTCCCCGATGGCGTCGATGATTGCCCCGATGGTCGAAAAGCGAGAGACGTTTGTGGCCACCGGCTATGCCGTCATCAGCGTTCAGAACCACAAGAACCCTGCGCAGCAGCGCTTGCTGGCCATTCGCGCCTCCAAGCTGGACGCTTATCGCTCTTTGACTGAGCAAGTTTACGGGCAGCAATTGGACGCCACGACCACCGTGGCGGACATGACGGTCATGAACGACACCTTCCGCACCCGTGTGGAGGGCGTCATTTACGGCGCGCAACTGGTGAGCATCACGCCGGTGGGTGAAGACACCTATGAAACAACCATGTCCTTGGACCGCGCGGTGGTGCAGGACCTGCGCAGCCTTTACCTGAGCCAGATCGCCACGCGCGTTCGTTAACTTGACCAAGGTGGTGGCTGTGAACCGTTCCCTGCTCACTGGCATGCTGGGCCTTTGCCTGTGGGCACTGGCCCTGGTGGGCCAGGCCGAGACCGCCTCACTGCGGCCAGAGGAGCAATTGCAAGCCATTCGCCAGTCATTGCTCCAAGCTGCCTTGGAGGGCCCGACGGAAGTGCGCGCCACCGCATGGGTCGACCGTCAAGGGGCCTTGCATGACAGCAGCAGCTTTGTCTCAGGCGCGGTGGTCAGGGGCGTCAGGGTCTTGTCATACAACAAGCCTTTGCACCAAGAGCCCATTGCCGCTTTGCATTTGGACCACCGCCAGGCCGTCGGCCAGTTGTCTTGCCGCACGTCGCATGACCGAGCGCAGCCCTGGCATCAAATGCAGTTGGACATTCAGCTTTCACCGCAAATTCCCATCGCCTTACGGCAGTCAGCCCATCAAGCTTCAGGGGTGATTCGGGAATGGCTGCGTCGGCGCAGCGCGAACGGCGCTTTGTGGCGCGTGAGCGAGCCCTACCAAGCGACGACCCGCTACGAGCAGGCTTTGCTCAGCCGTGGTGAGCAGCACATCCCCTGGCGGCTGACCCTGAGGATGGAGCCTGGGCAGGATGCCTACGGCACTGCCACGCTCGCCTTGCGCTGGGACGTCGCACGCCGCTTGGACCGTGTGGTCTTGCATCAATTGCAACAAACGCTGGGCATGGAGACGCCTGAACTGAGCGCGACGCCCCAGCGCTTGACGTCGGCGATGAATGAGCAACTGCTTTTCCTCATGCAAGCGTTTGCCCAGGGCCTCGAGGCCAAGCTGGCCTGTATTCCGCCGCAATTTGAGGTCCTGAACCTGCAGCCCAACAGCCTGCGCATTGCAGGTGGCGAGGCCAGTGGCTTGCGGGTGGGGGATCAACTGATTCTGGCCGACCGGCACAAACTGCCGGCGCGTGCCTTAGAAGCCAAGGCCCTTGACCAACTGGCCCTGGCTGAAGTGCAATCTGTTTCTGGCTACTATGCCGAGTTGAAGCAGATTGCTGGCCCCAAATTGGTAGGTGCAGCCCAATGGGTGGCTGTTCCCTACAGCCCTTGAGATGAAGGAGATTTTCATGCAGCCCCATTTTTTTGCCCCTGCCAAACGCACGAATTCGCTGAAGCGCGTCGCCCTGGCGTTTTCCATCGGTGCCATCGCGACGCTGGTGCAGGCTGCAGACAACGCGGGGCCAGCGCTGAAAACGTACACGGTCAAGCCCGGTGACACCTTGGACAAAGTCGTGCGTACCCAAATGGGCGACAGCCCTTTGCGTGCCGACCTGCTGAAAGAGGCTGTGGTCAGCCAAAACCCCAACGCATTCGCCAAAGGCTCGCCCAAAATGTTGTTGGCGGGCGCGACATTGCAGTTGCCCAGCCAAGAGGCGCTGGTTCGCAAGCACTTTGGGCCGGCTGCGCATGCTTCCGAGGCCGAGCCCGCGCATGACAGCAGCCAAGCGCGCAGGCACTGGGTTCGCTATCCCTGACGCGCCCTTGCGCTGAAGGCCAACGGCCATGCTAGGCCCTGAAAATGTCCTTGGCGTTGCGCGAGCGCCGGCCATTCATCTCGAGACTCGCGCCCTGTGGGTTGAGGCGAACACAGCCGCCCAGTTGAATCTGCGCGATGGCCAGGTCATTCAGGCTGTGGCCAAGGCTCAAGATGGGGCAGTTCGGCTGTGGCTCAAAGAATTTTCGTTTGGCATTCCTAACGGTTGGAACATCCGCGAAGGCGATATGCCTTTCCTGCGCGTGAGCCTCAATGCCGGCGGGTGGGGCTTGTTGATTCAACCGGTGGCCCCAGGGGCAGGCCAGCCCATGGCCCCTGCCTTGAGCGCGTCTGCCGCACAGCAACGCGCCGATGGGGCTGAGCTTATCCAAGGAGCTCGGCTCAGCACGCTCTTGTTGCAGCCTCCGGGATTTTCATCCTTGCTGCCATGGTTGCAGCCTGGCGTTTTGGAGGTGCTGGCGCGCAGCATCGGCGCCAATGATTGGCTTTCAAAATTCAAGGCCTCAGCCCTTGTGATGGCGCAACTGAACCCAGAAGCCTTGAGACGGGCGGTTTTGGCGCAGGCCCGAAGCGTTGAGCATGATTTGGGGCTGCAGCGCTTGTCGCAGGACGAGCCCAAATCTTTGTTGCGCAAATTGTTGGCTGCGCTTGCCCAAGAAGAAGGGCAGGCGCTGGTGGAGAAGGTCTCCAAAAATTTGCACCGGGCCGTGGATGAATTAGAGGCGGCCCAATTGCAGACCGTTCAAGACCTGAGCCGCGGGCAATTGGCGTTGCATGTGGTGTTGCCGTTTGTGGACGCAGACCCGGTAGAGCTTTTTTTCCATCGGCCGCCCCGATCCCAAGAGCAAGAGTCTCCGCCGCTGAGCGTGGACATTCATTCCCGTGCCCGCGGGCTTGGGGAAATTTGGCTCAACACGCAGATTTCGGGCGGTCAGCAGGTCGACCTCATGATGTGGGCTGTGAAGCCAGAAACCGCCGAGTTGGCCAAACTGAATGCGACAGAGTTGCAGTTTGAGTTGGATGCCTTTGACTTGAAATTGCGGTCATTTCAAATTTTCAACGCCCCCCGGCCCGGCCAGCCCGAGGAGTGGACACCCCCAGACCGAGGCTCTGTGGTGGACGCAAGGGCATGAAGGGGCACGCATGAAATCGCTAGAAGCCATCGCCCTGGAGTACGGGCGAAACAAATCCCCCAAAGTGACGGCCAAGGGCCAAAATGAATTGGCCCAGCGCATATTGGCAGAGGCTCAAAAGCAAGGCGTTTATGTTGCCGAGGACCCCCAGCTGTTGGCTTTGCTGAGCCGGCTTGACGTGGGAGACGAGATCCCACAGGACATGTACACCGCAGTGGCAGTGATCTTGTCGTGGGTTTATTGGCTCAAGGGGATGCGGCCAGGCGACGAAAAAGCGGCCGACCCAAATCAGGCTTCGCTGTAGCCCCGGCCTCGCCGCATTCTGTTCACCCGCCCCAGCCGGTCATAGACATCCACGGAGCTGGCGGGGTCAGAGATTTGCAAGCTGTCAAGCGCGCCCCGGATGGCGTCCAGTTTGCGGACGATCAAAATTTCGTTGCGACGGTGCATGTCCCGGCAACTCAGCATTTTGGCGCGAAATTCGGCCCACTCGCTGCCCAGCTTGTCGGCATCTTCGGGCTGACGAACCCCGGTGATGTCGCTGAGCTCTTGGAGCAGGCTTGTTTTTAAATCTAACAATTGCTCAAACCGGTTGAGGTCTTGAACTTTCAGTGCCTCAAACTCTTCTTCCAAGACAGAGGCCAGTGCTTCCGCCCGTTCCAGGGCTGAGTTGAGCCCAGGCGCAGCGTCTGTCATGGCAAGCGTCTCTTCCACAGTGATCAACCCTGGATCATTTGCTCAATGGCCACAAAATTCTCAGCAATGCGGCGAGGGTTCAGCGGGTAATTGCCGTCTTTCAAAGCCATCTTGATGGCCTCCACTTTGGCGCGGTCGAAGTCGGGCTGGTCCTTGATTTTTTGGTCCACATTGCTCAGGCTGACCGAGTCAGACTCAGCGGCTGGCTTTTCACGGGCAACCTTGGTGTCCTCCGCCAGCTGGGCGGCTGTATTGGACTTTTTGTCCACTTTCTCAAGCGTATTGCGCACCGCCGTATTGGATTGGGCGACTCGGGCCTGGTGTGAAATGGCGTCAGTCATGGTCTTATCTCTTTCTGTTAAAGGAAGACGAGTCTTTCCTTGGCTTTGTGAGAATCGGCATCAGACTTTACATCTTGAGCAGAAACTCTGAAAGACCTGCAAAAAAATTGAAATGAATGCTTTAGGGTCATTTCAAAGTCCTTTTGCAGTGCTAATGCCGGTGACCACTGCTGACAATGATCGACCGGACTCGGTATTTTTCAACCGAATTTGCTCTCCCATCAGCCCATCTTGTTGGGCTTCGGCGCGAACCGTGATGGAAAACCCTTTTCCCTCCCCGACGGACACCAAAACTTGTTGGCCACGACGGACCATCAAGCTGGCCTTGACGTCGTAGCTTCTCAGGGGGGTGTTGGCGGGCAAGTCGCGCAGCAATTCCATGTTGCTGACGTCTTTCAAGTCTTGAACAATTTGGCTTTCGCTGGCGGGCATGGCCATTTCGGTGGCTTTCAACAAGCCCGGCTGGATCAAGGTGCCGCGCTTGAGCAACTGTGTGGAAACCCACACCTGCCGCGTGACGAGTTGGGTTCCTGCTGCTGCAACCGTTGCAGCTTGTTGTCCCCGAATGCTGGCCTGCAGGTAGTGCTGCCAGGCAGGTTGCTCGCACCGCGCCCGCACTGTTTGGCGGTTGCTGAAGGGATGGTCAAACTGAATGGCCTTTTGACAGGTTTCAATCTTGAGCCGCGCATCCATCGGCGCAATGTGGACTTGCTCAACGGCAGCCCCTTGGCTTTGGCCGACCCATTGCTTGGCCTTGAGTTGCAAATCGTCCATGCCATTGACTTGCGCGAAGAGCGGCAGTGAAGCGCCCAACCACAAGGCCAGGCCCTGCCCAAGCCGATGCTTCAGGCCAGGGCCCCATTCATTGTGAAGCGGTTTCAGGTGACGGCACAACATTTGCAAATAAGAGTTTGAGGTTGTTTCGGTATTGACGGTTTTTTGTCAGACGTACCTCCTCATGCAAATTTAATACCAACCCAAAACAACATCGACCGAGCGCCATATGTCATTGAATATAGATTCAAAAGCACTCAATTTAAGCCCATCGATAGACCAAAGAAATGATGTTCTGGGTTTTCGCTCACAACCGCCGAGCAGTGCGGGCGCCGGCAGTTTTTCCAAAATCTTATCCAATGCGCAGCAGAATTCCCGTGTCAATTCTCTGACGCCCGCGCTCATTTCCCAGGTAACGGTCAAGCCGGGTGACACCCTGAGCAACATCGTGAAAAACTTTTTAGGGGAGCGTGGCGTTCAGGCCTCGCCAAGCGACGTGCTGCGCATGGCGCAGGATGTCGCCAAGTCCAGTGGCATTCAAAACCCGGACCGTATCTTTCCTGGCCAGCGACTGAACCTGTCTTCCCTGCAAGCAGGCCTCGCGGGCCCCTCAGGGGCATCGCCGGCCGGCCACGCCAATGGGGTTGCCACGGGCCTAGAGGACATCGCCATGGCCACACCTGCCAGCGTGCAGTTGTTCACCAAAGTCGACGCGCAGGCCAACCCCATTTTGCAAAAGACACTGGACCGCGCTGTTGACAAGGGATTTATCCCTGCCAACGAACGCCAGGCCGTTCATGACCGCATTCTTCAAATGGCCACGGAGTACAAGTTTGCCCCCGATGACTTTGCCCGCATCACCCTGATGGAAAGCGATGGCATGAACCCCAAGGCCAGCAACAACCGCTGCCATGGGATCATTCAATTTTGCGATGGGCCGGACCGCGGGGCGGCCAGCGTGGGCTTTGGCGCGAACCCCAAGGCTATTTTGAAGCAAAGCGTCCTGCAGCAACTGGACATGGTTGCCAAGTATTTTGACGACACAGGTTTAAAAAACTTCGGTCCTGCTGGCCTGGATGATTTGTATTTGACAGTACTGACGCCAGCCGCGCGCCAGGAAACACGGCCTCATGTCGGCTTGAATATCGCCGGCACGCAAGCGTCTCATTTGTATGTCAACAAAGACACGCGCGCGAACATCACGCGCCAGTCTATTTTGCAGGGGCTGCACCAGTTTGCCAACGAGCGCTTGGGCCTGGACAACAAGCCTGTGGCGCAAGCTGCCCCCACCCTGCCACCCACACGCGCGCAGTTGATGCGTGTTAGTGCCTACTTCAATCCGGCAACCAACCCCATCCGTTGACCGGCAAGTTCTTGCCGGGAGCCTCTTTTTTGGGAGGCGGATTGCCGTCAAGAGGGGGGTACGAGCGGTAAGCAGTGACGAAAAAGCATCGGCACGTTTATTGCAAGATTCGGCACGAGGCCCATTCACTTGAGGGTCGGGGCCTGAAAAGGTGATCTGTTTTGAACAGGAGCGAGCATGAATTTACTTTCAAATGCCTTTGGCATCCATGAGCAGGCGCTGCAAGTCAGAAGCCAGCGACTGGAGGTGCTCGCGCGCAACATCGCCAATGCGGACACCCCCAATTACAAAGCACAGGACCTGGACTTCAAGGCGATGCTGAAGGAAGTCAAGAAGGACGTGCTGACGGCAACCCATGCCAAACACTATGCGGCCGTGGCGGAGGCGCCCGACAACGGCATGCGTTACCGAACCCCGTTCAACAGCTCCTTTGACGGCAACACCGTTGAAATCAGCGTGGAGCAGGCGCAATTCGGTAAAGCCGCTGGCGATTACCAGGCCACCTTGCAGTTCCTCGAGAACCGCATTGGCGGCATACGAAAAGCTTTGAAAGGGGAGTGATAAGCCATGAGAACCCTTGACAGTGTGTTTGGAATTGCGGGCACGGCATTGAATGCCCAGATGGTCCGGATGAACACAACAGCTTCCAACCTGGCCAACGCAACCACCGTGGCATCGAATGAGAAGGAAGCGTTTCGTGCCAAGCGCCCGGTCTTCAAGGCCTTGGTGCTTGAAGAGATGACCAACGCTGGCGCGCCCCATCTGGGTGGCGTGAAAGTGGACCAGGTGGTGGATGACCCCACGCCGATCCGTAGCCTTTATGAGCCCGGAAATCCGATGGCTGACAAAGACGGCTTTGTCTACCTGTCCAACGTGAATGAAATGCAGGAAATGGTCGAAATGATGGCCGCTTCCCGCTCCTATCAAAACAACGTCGAAGTGGTGAACACGGCGCGTCAGCTCATGATGCGCACGCTGGACATCACCAAGTCCTGACCAGGAGCCTGACCGATGGCCACGACAGCAACATCCGCCAAAGCGCCGCTTCCCAACGGGATCGTGCGCTATGAGGACTACAACGCGCAGAAAAAAGTCACGCCGCAAAATGAAGCGATGGGACAAAGCCAATTTTTGACGCTTTTTACCACGCAGCTGAAGAACCAAAACCCGCTTGACCCTGTCAAGAACGAAGCTTTTGTGGCGCAACTGGCGCAGTTCTCTCAGTTGGAAGCCACGACTTCCATGAAGCAAAGCCTCGAAAACATGGTGACCAGCATGCAAGGCGATCGCATGCTGGCAGGCTCATCGTTGATCGGGCGCAAAGTGGGCGTGCCCAATGGGCCAGCCGTGCTGCTCAGTGGCCAGCCAGTGACCGCCAACATTGACCTGCCAACTGGCGCAGAGGGCGTCAAGCTGGAAGTTCTGAACGACAGAGGCCAAACCGTGCGGACCCAAATTTTTGGCTCCCAAATGCCCGGCAGCGCCAGCTTGAGCTGGGATGGCCTGGATGACGCGGGCAACAGCTTGCAAGATGGCAATTACCGATTTGTGGCCACTGTGACCAGCGCTGGCAAGACCACGCAACCCACAGTCAACACATTGGCCACCGTTCGCAGCGTCAGCAGTGCGGGCACGGCAGACAACACTTGGTTGCTTGAAGTCGATGGCGGGAAAACCGTCAGCATGAACGACGTCAAGCGCATTGGCTATTGATTTTCATTTGACCGTTTCGGAGATTATTCACCATGTCCTTTTTTACAGCACTGACAGGCTTGAACGCAGCGACGGCTCAATTGGGTGTCACCAGTAACAACATTGCCAACGCCGGCACGATTGGCTTCAAACGCTCACGGACAGACTTTGGCGATATTTTCGCCACCTCGCCATTGCAAAAGGCCACCTCCACCATTGGCCAGGGCGTTTCGCTCAAACGCGTGACCCAGGAATTCAGCCAGGGTAACGTGAGCTTTTCCTCTAATACCCTGGACCTGGCCATTACCGGGGACGGCTTCTTCCCTCTGAAATCGGCTGACGGCTTTCAGGATATCTACACCCGCAACGGCTCGTTCATGATGAACGACCAATACAACGTGGTCAACTCGGCAGGCCAACGGCTCATGGCGGCATCGGTCGATAGCTCGGGCAAAGCGAACTTGAGCGACCTGAACGTCTTGACCATTCCCCAAAAGACAACGGGACAAGCCAAGGAAACCACCTTGGTGAAACTGGGCTTGAACTTTCCTGCAGATGCCCAGGTGATCTCAGAGTCATTCAACCGAAACAACCCCAACACCTACAACAAGAGTACCGCGCTGACGGTGTATGACAAAGGGGGCAACGGGTATCTGGCAACCGTTTACTACGTGAAAACGCAAAACGCCAGCGCCAGCCAGCCGACCAACAAATGGCAGACCTATGTGTACATCGGCGACTCTTTGGTGAGCGCGTCGCTGCAACAAGCGACCAACGATTCCAATGAAAAAATGTATGTCAACAAGTATGGCCAGCTGAAGCCTGAAAGCGCCGTCAGCGACTTGTTGGTCAACGCCAAGACGAAAATGTTCTCGCTCGATGACTTGTCAGACGTGAGGACCTCGGTGCCTGCCAGCATCACCGGTAACAGCTTGGCCAGCCTGTACACAAACGCCGACACCAAAATTGACTTCACCGATTTGAGCGACGCCCAGAAGTTGAGCTTGACCAACTTCATGGAAGTCAGCGTTGACGGCTCTGAGCCCGTGAACCTCAACATGACGAGCCTGATTGGCCAGCAATTGACGGGATCCCAAATTGCCAAGTCACTGACCAACGAGTTGAACAAGCAATTTGGTGACGAGCGCTACTTTGACTTGTCAAGCATGGTGTCCTCGCAGCCGCTGACCCTGGTGCATGACCCGGATGCGGAAGGCGTGGGCACCGAGCTGAACATTGACTTGAGCGACTTGCCGACGTTCACCGCCAGCTTCACCAGTGACAACAAGGTCACAGATGCGAGCAAGGTACAGATCGGCCAATTGATCTACGCCATGCAGCAAAAAATCGATGCCGCCGTGGCGGCCAAGGTGACGGCCAAAGCTTTGCCGGCCGACACCGTGATCACCGTCAGCTACGACCCCTTCACGCGAGGCTTCAAATTCAAAGAGTCCGACAACACCAACATGGGCATTCGCTCCAACGTCAACAGCAACAGCATTTTCGGGTTGACGACATCATTGGAGCTGCTCGATGCCGATGGTGGCTATTCTGCTTTGGTGGGGCCTAACGGGGATTTCATTCGCCCCTTGAGCGAGCAACGCTACGGCTTGAAGGTGGAGTTCGACAACGTGAAGCAAAACTTCACGATCTCGTCAGGGACCACGGGCGACGCCTCTACCATCAAGGTGACGATCCCGTCCATGCGAACGGTGGATGGCGTGACGACCTTTTACAACGATTTTTCTAACCTCGACGCCATTCCGACAAACGCTTTGGAAGGCTATGCCAAGACATTGCTTGGGATCGCAAACACCGTGGAAGTCGCGACCAAAGAGGAGGCCATTCGCGGCGTCGAGTCATCGCCTGCTTCCATCACAGGCTCCCCGGTGCAGATCAACGTGAACAACAACTTCACGGTGGATGCGACCAACTATAAATTTGTGGTGGCAGTTGACGACGTCAAGGGCACGGTGGAGCTGCCTTTCGGCAATACCTACACCTTGGACAGTTTCAAAGCCGAGCTCGAGAAGCGCATCAACCAGCTGGCCAACGAAACGGGCAGCACGGTGTCTGGCGTCAAGGTCGGGTTTGACCGGGCGAAAAACTCCTTCACGTTCACCACCGGCACCGCGTCCACCAACTCATTCATCAAGGTTTCTGGCAGCAGCACGTGGGGCTTGTCAAACTTGGATGCCGGGCGTGGCGCCACTTCCACCTGGATCAAGCCAACGCAGTTCACAGAAATTATCGATGGCGTGCCTGTTGCAAAATACATTGACGAGTTCGGCAACGAGACCAGCAGTGCGGATGGCTTCAAGAACTTGCCCGAGTGGTCACCCATCTACCTTGACAAAGGTGAGCTGACTTTCGATACCGGCGGTAACCTGGTGTCACCCCAGGCGGGCTCCCAGCTGGACACGGTTTACCTGGCAGACGGTAAGGGTGCTTTGACGATCAACATCGATTATTCGAAATCCACCCAATTTTCTTCGCCCTACGCTGTTTTGTCACAGGCTCAAGACGGCGCCCCCGAGGGTGACTTGGTGGGTGTGAGCATCGGCGACGACGGCCTGGTCAACGCCAGCTACTCCAACGGCTCCCAGCAGTCATTGGGCAAGGTGGTTTTGGTGAACTTCTCCAACCCGTCGGGTTTGCGACAGATTGGCGACTCCAGCTTTTACGCCAGCTCTGGCTCTGGTGTCCCCAAGACGGGTGAAGCCGGCTCGGCTGGCTTCGGGACGGTTCGCTCCGGTGCCACAGAACGTGCCAACGTCGATTTGACACAAGAACTGGTGGACTTGATCACTGCCCAGCGTAACTTCCAAGCCAACGCCAAGGCCATTGAGACCAACACCACCTTGACGCAGACCATCATTCAAATCAGGGCTTGATGCCTTGGTTTAAGGAACGGGTATGGATCGCTTAGCCTTTAACGCCGCTGCGGCCATCAATGAACAACGGTTGGCGCGCCAAACGTTGTCCCATGAGATGGCCAACATCAACACCACCGGCTTTAAGCGCAGTTACGAAGTCACCATGAAGGCTTACAAGGCCGATGGGGATGGCTTTGACTCACGTTACCAGCCACAAGCCCTCAGCTATGACCTGATTCAACTGCAGGGCGGCACTTTGATTGCAACCGGGCGGGATTTGGACATTCTCATGAATGACAAAACCGTGATGGGGGTGACGGCGCCCAATGGCGAGTTGGCCTTCACGCGCCGGGGCGACCTGCGCTTGAATGCCAATGGCGTGTTGGAAACCGGGGTAGGGCACGTGGTTCGGGGCGAAGACGGCCCGATCACCATCCCACCGGGCTTCAAGGTCACGGTAGGTGACGATGGCGCCGTCTATGCCGTTGACCCGGCGCAGCCCGGCGTGCAGCAACCGGTGCTCATCGGCCGGCTTTTGTTGAGGGATGCCAGCCAGATTCAGCTTGGGCGCCGCGAGGACGGTCTTTTCAAAGTTGATGGAAAACCGACTGGTACGGATTTTGCAAGTGGTCCCTTGCCGGCAACCATCACCAGCAAAGCGCTGGAGGGGAGCAATGTCAACCCGATGACGGTGATGGTGAAGTTGATCGAACAAAGCCGCTCATTTGAGCACCAAGTTCGGATGGTGAAAGAAAGCAAGTCAAACGATGAGTCTGGGGCGTCCATGTTGCGACTACCCAGCTGATAACTGAGGTAGAAATTATGGACGCATCATTGTGGGTTTCCAAAACGGGTCTGGACGCGCAGCAGACCCGAATGAACGTCATTTCCAACAACCTCGCCAACGTCAACACGACGGGCTTCAAGCGCGACCGCGCGGTTTTTGAAGACCTGCTGTACCAAAATTTCCGTCAAGCAGGTGGCCAAACCACCGCCACCACCCAAGCCCCTACCGGCATGATGCTGGGTACCGGCGTCAAAGTCACTGCCACCGAGAAATTGCATGCCCAGGGCAATTTGATCAACAGCCAAAACCCCTTGGATGTGGCGATCATGGGCGATGGCTATTTTCAAATTGCGCAGCAAGACGGAACCACGGCATACACCCGCGATGGCGCCTTCAAGCTGTCGGCAACCGGCCAGTTGGTGACCTCCACAGGCTTTTTGCTCCAGCCAGAAATTGTCATTCCCAACAACGCCTCCAGCGTGACCGTGGGCCGTGACGGCTCCGTGTCTGTCGAATTGGTCGCTGGCGGTGGCCAACAAATTTTGGGCCAGCTGCAAATTGCGAAGTTTGTCAACCCAAGCGGCCTGAAGCCTCTGGGCAACAACTTGATGGCAGCGACCGCGTCCAGCGGTGCCGCACAAATACTGCAACCCGGCGTCAATGGTGCCGGTGTGTTGAACCAGGGCTCGCTGGAAGCCTCTAACGTCAACGTTGTCGAAGAAATGGTCAACATGATTGAGACCCAGCGCGCCTACGAAATCAACTCCAAGTCGATTTCTGCGGTCGATGGCATGTTGAAGTTCCTCAACCAGAACATGTAAGGACATGCCATGCGAATCATTCTTTCGGCTTCCTTGCTGCTTCTGTTGCAAGCCTGCGCTGCTGTCGATGCGCCGCCCATGGCCTTGGCGCCTTCGCCAGAATTTGCGCCCGTTTACCCGCTGGCTTCGGACCGCGCGCGTCCCGTCACCGGCGGCATTTACAGCAACCGCCCCAGCGATTCCTGGTTTGGTCGGGGCCGCAATTACCAGGTGGGCGACCTGATCACGGTGCTGTTGAATGAGTCGACGCAAGCAGCACGCACTCAAAACTCCGACATCAGCCGAGAGTCAAAAAACACCGCAACCCCGCCTGGCCTGAACGTGCAGCTGGGCAAGGTCAATCCCGCGCTGGCTGGCATCAATTTAAATGAATCCCAAGTCAACAGCAAAGGCTCAGGCACGGCCGATCAAAAAGCCAGCCTGACGGGCTCCGTCACCGTCACCGTGATTGAAATCCTGGCCAACGGCAACCTGGTCGTGCGGGGCGAGAAGAAGTTAGGGCTGTCTGAGGGAACCGAAGTCATCCAGGTGTCTGGCGTCATTCGGCCCCAGGACGTTGGTCCCAATGGCACCGTCCAATCGCTGCGCTTGGCGAATGCCCAAATTGCCTACAGGGGCACGGGCGACCTTGCCAACGCCAACAAAGTGGGATGGGGCACCAGCCTGTTGCACAAATACTGGCCATTTTGAAAAGCATGTGTATGTTCTCTTCTTTCACGCAACGATGCCTTCTCTTGTTCTGCCTGTGGTCCACCGCCACGGCGGCTTGGGCTGACCGGGTCAAGGACTTGGCGACGGTGGCGGCACAGCGCCCGAACCAGCTGATCGGCTTTGGCTTGGTGGTTGGCTTGCAGGGCACGGGTGACGATGCCTCTGTGCCATTCACGACCCAAAGCATGAAAGCCATGTTGGCACAGCTCGGCGTCCGAATTGATGGTCCCATGTCAGACTTTGAGCAGGTGACCTCCACCAGCCGTATCGACATCAAAAACTCGGCCGCTGTGATGGTGACGGCCGAGCTTCCTGGCTTTGCCAAGCCGGGTCAAAAAATTGACGTGAACGTGGCGGCCATTGGCAAAGCCAGCAACCTGCGCGGCGGCAACCTGGTCATGACCGCCATGCGCGGTGTCGATGGTGAAATTTACGCGCTTGCTCAGGGCAGCCTCACGGCCACTGGCATTGACGCCTCTGGCGCCGGCTCCAAAGTGGCGATTGGCGTCCCGACATCCGCGCGCATCCCCGGCGGCGCCATCGTCGAGCGAATTGTCGACACCCCTTTCGACAAGGCAGAAAACTTGGTTCTGAACCTCAGAGACAACGACTTCTCGACATCTACGGCCATTGTCAATGCCATCAATTCAAAATTTGGCGGCGATGTGGCGCAAGCTCTTGATGGCATATCGATATCGGTGCGAACCCCGCAAGACTTGAATCAAAAAGTGGCCTTTTTAAGCATGCTTGAAAACTTGGAGGTCAAGCCCGGCGAGCCGCCTGCCCGCGTTGTGATCAATTCCCGCACAGGCACCGTCGTGATCAACCGCGCAGTGCGCGTCACCGCCGCGGCGGTGTCGCACGGGACCATTTCTGTGGCTGTCGCCGCAACCAATGAGATTTCGCAGCCCAACGCTTTTGGGCAAGGCCAGACAGCTGAAGTTCAAAACGCCCAAATCAGTGTCAGCGAGCCCAACAAGCCCATGTTCCTGTTCCAGCCAGGCGTGGACTTGCGCGACATCGTGGACGCCGTCAACCAAGTTGGCGCATCCCCTTCCGCTTTGATTGCCATCCTTGAAGCGCTGAAAAGCTCCGGCAGCCTGCGCGCTGAGCTGGTGATCATCTAAGGCCAGGCCATGAGCGACCCGATTGTTTCCTCCTCAGCCAAGTCCTACATGGACTTTTCTGGCCTGGGCGAGCTGCGCGGCAAAGCGCAGCAAGGGGATGATCGCGCCTTGCGTGAAACAGCACAGCAATTTGAGGCGCTGTTCATCCAGATGATGCTCAAGTCAATGCGTGAGGCCAACAATGTCATGAAAAGTGACTTGGTTCAATCCGAGGCCATGGAAACTTTTGAAGGCCTGTACGACAAGGAAATGTCTGTCCAGATGTCCAAGCGCAACAATTTGGGCTTGGCTGACAGTTTGGTGCGCCAAGTGAGCCAGATGCAGTCGCAACCCAGCACGGCCGACATGCTGAAGCTGCATGCCCCCAAGGGCATGCCCTTGAATCCCCCGCTCAAGCCCATCAACCTTGAGCGCACGGCGCCCGCGATGCCGCTGCCTGAGCGCGTGCTCAAGCCCCTGCCGCTGCAACCCAGGAGTGATTCATGAGTGACATGCTCAGTATCAGCAGCACTGCCGTTGCCGCATACCAACGCGCCCTGAGCACGGTCAGCAACAACATTGCCAACGTCAGCACCGATGGCTACTCGCGTCAAGACGTCGCACTGGAGTCCAATAGCCCGGCAAAAGTTGCCAGCTATTACATGGGAACGGGCGTGGCGTTTGGTTCCGTCAAGCGTCAGTTTGACGAATTTGCCGAAGCCAATTTGCGCAAAAGCACCAGCGACCTCTTGAGCCAACAACCGGTTGTGGACTACACGCAGCGCGTGATGGACATCATGGGCGACAAGAGCGTGGGCCTGAGCTCAGCGCTGGACCAATTTTTCGAGTCGGCGCGAAGCCTCTCCGTGGACCCTGCCTCCACGGTGCAGCGCGCCAGCTTTTTGCGCAGCGCGCAAGGCCTGGCATCGCGATTTGCCGAGTTGTCCGGTCAGTTGGACCTGATTGGGACCGAAACCAAACAAGCGCTCGAAGGGGCAGCGGGCCAATTCAACACGCTGACCGACCAGTTGGCCTTGGTGAACGTGCAACTGAACAAAGCCGCGAAATTGGAGAATCAGCCCTCAGAGTTGCTGGATCGGCGCGATTTGCTGCTGCGTCAACTCTCTGAGTTTGCAGGCCTGAAGACCAACTTCGAGGTCAACGGCGTTGTGACTGTCAGCTTGGGCTCCAATGTCAACCAAAGCAAGGTGGTCGACAAATTGGTGGCGCGCCCGATTGGCATCGACACCTCCAATGGCAAGTTTGACTTTGTGTTGGATCCCTACGGCACAACAGAATCGCTGCCTGGCATCAACAGCGGGCAAATGGGCGGCTTGACCAATTTCATGAGCCAGGTTTTGGACCCAGCCCAAAAGAGCCTTAACTACTTGGCCAAAACACTGGTGAAAGAAGTCAATGCGATTCAAGCCAATGGCATTGATGGTTACGGCCAGGTAGGCCAGGACATGTTTCGCCTGGACGCGAGCGCGCCCAACGAAGCCGCAGGCATCAAGGTGGCCGTGAGCGATGCCATGCGCATCGCCACCGCTGCACAGTTTCGCATCAGTGAAAGCGTGTCCAATTCAAGCACGGTGAAAGCCAGCCTCTCTTACACTGCTGCTGAGACGCCGCCTGGCATCAGCAACCCACTGTTGGGCAACAACCCCAACCCAGCGGCAGGTGTCCCTGTCAAGGTGGAAGGCGTCAAAATTTTTGCGCCAGTGACCACCGTGGCGGCAGGCATCGACACCCCGACTTTTTACCTGGACAATGCCACCGGCGCACAGCAGCTGCAGGTCATGACGCGCGACGGCCGCCATCTGCTGGGGCGTGAGCTGACGCTGGATGAGCAGTTTCAGTTGATTTCCCCGGAAAATGGGTTTGCGCCTGACACCACTTACAGCGAGGACTACCTCAACAAGTCGGGTGAGTATGGCTACCGTGGCATGAACGTGCTCTATGGCGCCAAGGCAACGGTTCAGTACCAGCAGATGTTTGACAAGAACGGCGTGCCAGCCCAAAGCGTCCCCGTTCCTGCCGTGCTTGAAACGGGGCGCGTGACCAATGTCCAAACTGGCACCATGATCGGCAACGGCGACATCTCGATCAATGGCTTCAGTTTGGGCCCCTTGACGCTCAAGGGCGACGAAAAAGACATGGCGCAGACAGTCGCTGACTGGATTGGCAAAGCCAACCTGCCCAATGTGAAAGTGGAGGCCTTCAACGACATCACGGTCGATCCCAGCAAATTGAAGATCGATCAGCCGTTGCAAATCAACTCTGTGACGATTGGCCCCTTCACCAACTTCAAGTCGCTGGTGAAAGCCATTCAGGACAAGTCAGACCTGACCGGCGTCACCGCCCGCATCGGCGCCATGGGGGAGTTGCTGCTCGAAAACCTGCCCAGCGCTGGGGGGTTGGCCATCAAAATTGGTACGCCTGACCCGATCAAGTACCCTGAAAACGCGCTTGGCATTGACTCGCAAACCTTGAACGGAAAGATCCGCATCAGCCGCGCGCTGGACCCCATCAGCCCTCAGACCTCGGACATCAGCATCTCCTTTGGGCCCAATGGCACACCGACGGCGTTGGCGAAAATTGGCATCCGCACAGGGGCTTACATCGAGGGCAAAGTGCCGGACGACTTGTTGGTCTTCGTGACCGGCGAGGGCGGCTCGGCGACGGTGGCGACGAGCTATGCCGGCCAACCGATGCTGCCTCAGGAAAATTTGCGGCAGCAGTCCCTCGAGCTGCGCTTCACCGCGCCTGACCGCTACGTGATCGTGGACAAAAAGACGGGGACCGAGCTGGCTGAGCGTGCCTACGACCCGACCGTTCTAGAGCCCATCATCAATTACCATGGCCTGACGATCAAATTAAATTTCGCCCCCAATGTGGGCGACAGCTTTGCAATTGATGGCAACTTGGATGGCATTGGCAACAACGAGAACATGTTGCTGATGACCGACTTGGCGAAAAAACCCATCATTGAAGGAAAAACGCTTTCGAACACCTACATTGACCAAGTCAATGACATCGGCAACTTGGCGCAACAGGCCAAGATTACCCAACAAGCCCTGACGGTGGTCAATGAGCAGGCCATCCAGTCGCGTGACAGCGCTTCCGGCGTCAATTTGGACGATGAGGCCGCTGAATTGATTCGGTTCCAGCAGGCCTACCAAGCCTCTGCCAAAGCGATGCAGGTGTCCAGCCAGTTGTTTGATTCGATTTTGCAAGTCCGTTGAGGCTGACGAAAGTACCCCATGAAGGTTTCAACCAATCTCTTTTTTGACCGCGCCAGCAACCAGCTCGGGACGGTTCAATCGAGCCTGTCTAAAACGCAAGAGCAACTCTCCACGGGCAAACAAATCACCAAGCCCAGCGATGAGCCGGACAAGGCGTCCTTGGTGACGCGCTTGGAGTCGGAGCTGGCCAGGCAGAAAAGTTACCAAGACACCTTGGCCTCGGTTGAAATCAAGCTCAGCAGCCAAGAAACGGCCTTGCGCAACGTCAGCGACGTCATGTACCGCATCAAGGAGCTGACAGTTCAGGCCAACAGCGACACGATGGGCAAGCTCGACCGCGAATCCATTGCGATTGAAATTGAGTCGCTCAGGGACCAGGTCGTGAGCTTGGCGAACACCCAAGACACATCGGGCAACTATGTGTTTGCTGGCAGCCGCGTGACCCAGCCCGCCTTTGCAGCCAATGCCAAAGGCGCAATTGACTACCAAGGCGACCAAAGCCGCATGCAAGTGGCCGTTGGCGACAATCGCCGAATGAACGTCAACCGACCTGGCTCAGATGCCTTCATCCGTGTGGCACGCGATGACGGCAAGGGCGGCAAGGTGGGCGTTGGCTTTTTCCAAGCTTTGGGCGACTTGGCGGTTGCCGTTCGCAAATCCGACCGGGCCAGCATGCAGCGTGGCATCCAGGAAATGGATGCCCTGCAACAGGGCGTCAGTGAGGCGACCGCGCAAATTGGTTCCGACCTGAACGTGGTGGACGCGCAAAAAAATGTGCTGGATGAGGTGACGCTGCGCTTGAAAACAACCCTTTCATCGGTCCAAGATTTGGACTACACAGAGGCGATCACGCGCATGAACCGCGACCAATTGGCATTGGAGGCCGCGCAAAGCAGCTTTGCGAAAATTTCCAAGCTCAGCTTGTTCAATTACTTGAACTGATGGCTGGCGGGTAAATCATCATGGCAACTTCCTCCGTCGGCTCCTCCACCACCGCTGGCGTCGCCACAAATGCGGCGAACGCCAGCACGCAGGCTTCCGTGGCAGCCAGCAACCGTGCCAATGCGCAAAAGATCATGAGCTCGTTGTCCGCAGGCTCAGGCGTTGACACGGCCTCTCTTGCACAAAACTTGGTGGAAGCAGAACGCGGCCCGCGACAAAACGCCATTAATGCCAAGATTGCCAAAAACGACTCGAAAATAACAGGACTCTCGGCCATCATGTTCATGATGTCCGAGTTGAAAACCAAAATGGCTGCGTTGAAGGACAAAAGCAGCTTCAACAGCCTGACCGTCAGCAATTCTCAATCCAGCGCTTTCGGCGTCAGCACCAACACCTCCGCGGCCGTGGGCAGCCACGACATCCGGATTGACGCCATTGCCAAAGCCAAGCGCATCATCACGCCTGACGCGATGGCCTTTGCCAGCCCCAGCGCTGCGTTGAGTGCGCCCTTCAATCTGACCTTGCGCAGTGACAATCCCGGCGTTGTGACGGGGGGCACCCTCGGGCCCGCAGCAGGCGCCGTTTCAGGCATTGCCTCGGGCGCGACGATTCAAGGCGTTCAGGTGGGAAGCACCGGCGCGCCCTTCACCGGCTTGACCTTGACGGCGGGCGGCCAGCAAATTGCCGTGAACTTGCAATCGGTGAGTGGCATCAACACCCTTGACGACCTGAAAGCTGCCATTGAGGGCCAACTTGCGGCGGCGGGCGCGACCGACATTGGCTTGACCGTTACAGGCGACGCCATCACCTTTGCCTCTGCCACGCGCGCGGTCACCCAAGCAGGTTTGAGCACGGTCAGCACAGGCGCTGTTTCTTTCGGCTCAACGCCCTCCCTGAGCGACTTCAAAAGCTTCAAGCTCACGGTGGATGGCGTGGCCCGTGAAATTGTCCCCGCACCAGGCACCACAAGCTTGAAAAGCCTGGCAGAAAACATCCAGAGCCAACTCCAACAATTGGATGAGCGCGATGACCTTCAGGTTCGTGAAGTGAATGGCACGCTGCAGGTTTTTTCGGCCTCAGGTCGCGCGCTCAGTGGCTTGAGCTTGTCCAATCAAATGGCCATTCAAATGGCGCCCACCGGCGTGAATGCCGGGACGCCAGTGGATTCTGCGGGCGCCAATCCTGCGCGCCTGGACGGCGTGAGTTTTGGAACTTTGGCCTCTGTCAATGACTTCAAGGGCTTCTCCATCACCATCAATGGCACGCCCCAGACCTTGATCCCGGCGCCCGCCACCGCCACGCTCACGGACTTGGCGGCTAATTTGCAAAGCCAGATCCGCACATTGGACGGCAGCTCAGACATCACCGTGTCTGTTGTCAATGGCAGCCTGTACTTTGCCTCCGCATCGCAACGTCCATTGACGACCCCCATTTTGCTGAAGAACAGCTTTGCGCAGACGCCAGAAGGCGTGGTGGCAGCCATCAACTCAAAAAACGCAGGCGTCAAAGCCGAGTTGGTGAACACCGGCAATGCTCTGAAGCCTTACAAAATTCTGGTCACGGGTGCGACGGGCGTCACCCAAGACTTCAGCTTGTCGAGTGCCACGCCCGAGGTTAACTTTTCTGCCATTGCGGGCTACGAGCGCGCAACCGATGCTGTTTTTTCAGTCAACGGCATCGCCATGACGCGAAACAACAATGTCGTGACCGATGCCATTGCCGGCGTGACACTTAACCTGCGCTCGGCCACGACAGGCGCTGCAATCTTGGATTTGGCGCGCGACACTGCCGGCTTGAAAACCAAGATGACAGACCTTGTCACCGCATACAACGACGCCAGCGATCTGCTGAACCAGGTCTCCGACCCTAAATCCACGTTGGACACCTACGGCGCAACCCTGGTGGGCGATTCAACTGTTCGAATGGTTCGCCAACAACTTCGCAGCCTCATCCAGGGCACTTCAAGCACGCCGGGCAGCTCGGTCAGTGCCTTGTGGCAACTGGGCTTTAGCTTGGACGAAAAAGGCGTCATGAGCCTTGACAGCACCAAACTTGACACGGCGCTGCAATCCAATTTCAACGATGTCGTGAAGTCACTGACTGGCAATCAGGAAAATTTGAGTGCTTATTCCAATGCACCCGCTGGCCTGATGGGCGATGCAGTGCGAAAAATCACTGGCTTGCTGGATAAGTCAGGCCCTTTGATGTCACAGAGTGAGTCCGCCAGCACTCAAAATACCAAATACCAAAAAGATTTGACCGACCTGCAAACACGCATGGACGCTTTGCTGGCCAGGTACACCAAGCAATTTGCAGCCATGGACACCCTGGTCGGCCAAATCAACACCCAGAAAACCAGCTTGAAATCAACCTTTGACGGGATGATGGCTGCTTACACCAACAAATAAGCCTCTGGGCGGTGAAATTTGAATCCTTAAGGATTCATTGAATTTTTTTGGGCGTCAACGCTCAAGTTGTTCGCTTCCCGACCGATTCCTCTTCCACGCAGCCCTAGCTCATGGGGTTGAAGCACTTTATCAATGGCCCGTGGATGACAGGAAAGGATGGTGATCCATGATTTCAGAACTGCAAGCGGGGGTAAGAGCCGCTCTGCCCCCTGCCGCGGCAGCCCCCGCGGCTGCGCCCGTAGCCCGCGGGGGCGAAGCTGGACAGGTGTCCTCTGCCCTGACAACCCCTATCCCGAAAGCAGAAATTCGGGTCGACACAGAGCGCATGAAACAAAACCTGGAAGACGCTATCAACCGCCTCAATGAGATGGTGCGTGATGGTGGCCGCGGGTTGAGCTTCTCGATGGACGACAAACTGGGGCGACCCGTGGTCTATGTCAAGAACGCCGAGACGGGCGAAGTCGTGCGCCAGATCCCCAATGAAGTGGTGGTCCAGCTGGCGCACAGCATTGAGAGCTTCAAAGGCCTCTTGCACAACGGCTTGGCATAAATCTTTGTATTTGAATCTCAAGTAATTTCTCTGGTGGTCGATTCTTTGCTCATCAGGAACACTTTTCTGAATTTTGTGAAATCTTTGTGATGGACTTTGTAGGAGAAACATCATGTCCGTGATTAATACCAACGTGAAATCCCTGGCTGCGGGAGGTTCCCTCAGCGCGGTGGAAAAATCGCTGTCGACATCCATGGAGCGACTCTCCACGGGTCTGCGCATCAACAGTGCCAAGGACGATGCAGCCGGCTTGGCCATCTCCAGCCGCATGACTTCGCAGTTGCGTGGCTACGCCGTGGCGCTGCGCAATGCCAACGATGGCTTGTCCATGGCCCAAACGGCTGAAGGCGCCTTGGGCCAAATCACCAACATGCTGCAGCGCATGCGTGAACTGGCTGTTCAGGCCTCGAACGGTGCCATGAGCGGCGATGACCGCAACAACCTGCAGTGGGAAGTGGACCAGCTGAAGGCTGAAATCAACAACATCGCGCTCAAGACCAACCACAACAACATCAAGCTGTTGGATGGCAGCGCCACTGCCGTTCGCTTGCAAACCGGCACCAATGCCTCGGACTCCTTGACCGTTGGCTTCCAATCGGTTCAAACCAAAGACATTGGCCAAGGCGCTTTGCCGGCATTGAGTTCAACCGCTGTGACCTCAACAGCCCTGGCGTCTGGCGACCTTTTGATCAATGGCGTGGAAGTGGGTGCTTCGCTGGCTGTCGACGACTCCAAGTCCAGTGCCTCTGCAGACGCCAGCGCGATTGCCAAGGCTGCTGCCATCAACCGTGTTTCGGAATTTTCTGGCGTGATCGCCACGGTCCAGGAAACCGTCAGCTATGGCCAGGCGATGACGCCGCAAGCCGCTGGCACTTCAGGCACCGTGTCGATCAATGGCGTGACCACCAGCACGATTTACACCACGAAAGACACCGAAGACTCGCGCAATGCAGTGATCACCGCGATCAATGCCATTTCGACCCAAACGGGTGTTGTGGCCATCAACACCCATGACGACGCTCAAGGTGTGGTGCTGGTCGCCAAAGATGGCCGCAACATCATTGTTGGCGCACTGTCCAACACGCTGACGGCCGCCTCTACTGGCATCACCGCAAGCACCACAACCGTTGGCGATTTCACATTGACATCCAAAGACGGCTCGGCCATCGCGATCGGCTCCAAGATCGGCGGCACCATTGCCAACGCCGGCTTGTCGGTGGGTACCTTCAACCAAAACATCGCACAAATTTCCTCCAAGCAACGCGCGGTTGCAGCAGCTGCAACCCCAGCCGCGACGGCCACCAGCTCGACAACCCCAGGCTTGCTGAACGGCAATACCTTGATCATCAATGATGTTCAAATCGACGCGGCAATTGCAGGGGATGACAACGCCTCGGACACCACGGCTGAGTCTTCCACAAAAGCCTCGAGTGCGATCGCCATTGCTGCCGCCATCAACAAGAAGACCGCCATCACTGGCGTCAAGGCCAAGGCAGAGCCCAACGTTCTTTACGGCGGTGGATTCTCGGCATCGAACGGCGTGGGCAGCTTCCGTATCAACGGCGAAACCTTTACCCTGGGTGGCGGTACCTCCAACCGCGAGCAATTGGTGGCCATCATCAATGCCAAAGCTGGCGTGACGGGCGTCGTCGCATCGCTTTACTCTGACGGCCTCAAACTTGAAGCCGCTGACGGTCGCAACATTTCACTGGGTGTGAACAACGGAACTGCAGCCAACATCGGCCTGAATGGTGTGACGGTTGGCACTGACACATCCAACAGCACGGTCGTGACACATTTCGCACGGGTGACGATGTCTTCTGACAAGGCGTTCTCGGTGAAGAGCGGCTCGGAGTCCAACGCCAACTTTGACGCCTTGGGTTTCCGCCGTGGCACCTTTGGTGGCTCCAACAGCGGTGTCAAAGTTGCTGAACTTGACATTTCTTCTCAATCGGGTGCCAACGTTGCCATCACCGCCCTTGACGCAGCGATTGACGGCGTGATCAGCATTCAAGCCCGTGCGGGTGCCGTTCAAAACCGCCTGGAAGCTGTGGTGAGCAACTTGACCGAATCGACCCAGAACTTGTCTGCATCACGCAGCCGAATCCTGGATGCCGATTACGCGACGGAAACCACCAACCTCGCCCGTGCGCAAATCATCTCGCAAGCAGCCACCGCGATGTTGGCACAAGCCAACCAATCGGCCCAAACCGTGTTGGCGCTTTTGAAGTAATTCCAAGGTACTCAGTTCAAGCCCAGCCGGATGGCTGGGCTTTTTTTTGCCGCAATTTTTACTGGCGCGAAACTTGCAGCGTTCGATCAAGCCGCCGTCTTTCTGACAGAAGACGGTGGACACTCTCCAGGGTAGGCCACCCTGGGGTTCGTCAAAAAAGTGATCACTATGCGCGCAAAAAAGAACATTTCATCCGAGGCAAAACCTGCCAATGCAGATGTCCATGCCATGACCCTTGCCCAGGTGTTGGGGCAAGCACAAGCCTGCCAAGTGGCGGGACAATTGGAAAACGCAGCCTCTTTGTACGAAGAATGGTTGCAAAAAAAGGGGCAGGCATTGGCCCACGTGGCCTGGTTCAACTTGGGCGTCATCCGGGGGGAGCAAGGCTTGCGCGATGCGGCAATCCAGGCCTACCAAAATGCCATTGCAGCTGAGCCGCAATTTTTAGAGGCCAGGTTGAACCTGGGGAGCCAATTTGAGGCTTCCGGTCAAAATGAACAGGCGCTCAACGCCTGGCGCGAAGTCACTCAGCTGGCACAGCCCGAGGTGGAGGCGCAGCGGCCTTTGCTGGTCATGGCTTACAACAACCTGGGCCGCTTCCAAGAAAAATTGCGTCATTATGAACAGGCCGAACTGGCCTTGAAGCACAGCTTGGCGCTGAAGCCACAGCAACCGGACGCCTTGCAGCATTGGCTGCATTTGCGGCAGCGCCAATGCAAATGGCCCGTGCTGCAAACCTTGCCCGGTTTGAGCCAGCACGACATGCTGATGTCTTTCTCGCCCTTGGGAATGTTGGCGCACACCGACGAGCCTGCGCTGCAATTGCTGGCCTCGCGCAATTTTGTAGGACGCAAACTGACGCCAACGCCCGCCCCTTTGGCGCTTGCGCCTGTGCGGCGCCCGGGGCGGATCCGCCTGGGGTATTTGTCGGGCGATTTGTGCATGCACGCGGTCGGCTTGCTGCTGGCCGAGGTGATGGAGTCGCATGACAGGGAGCGGTTTGAAACCTTCGCGTTTGACTACAGCCCTGAGGATGGCTCGGCCTACAGGGCCCGCTTGTTGGCTGCCTTTGAGCATGTCGAGAAGGTCCATGCCTTGAGTGACGAGGCCGTGGCCCAAAAAATTGCGGCCTCCGGCATTGACATTTTGATTGACTTGCAGGGCCTGAGCAGCGGCCTGCGCCACGGCATTCTGGCGATGCGACCCGCGCCTGTCCAGGTGACCTACCTGGGCTTCATCGGGCCGACGGCCATGCCCTGGATTGATCATGTGTTGACCGATGCCTTCGCATTGCCAACCGAACTGCAACCCTATTTCAGCGAAACCCCGCTGTATTTGAAAAGCTCTTTTTTGCCTGCGGACCGACAACGCGTTGTGGCCGCGCCCACGACGCGAGCAGCACAAGGGCTGCCTGAGACAGGGTTCATCTTTGCGTCGTTCAATAACGCGTACAAGATCACGGAAGAGGTTTTCTCTAGCTGGATGAGAATTCTGAGCCAGTGCCCTGGGTCATGCTTGTGGCTGGTGGATGACAACCCTTGGGCCACTGCCAACATGAAGGCGGCGGCGATGCAAAAAGGTGTTTCGCCAGACCGTTTGGTCTTCAGTGGCCGCGTCAGCAAAGAGCAATACCTCGCCAACCTTCAACTGGCAGACCTTTTCCTGGATGGCTTCCCCTACAACGCGGGGTCTACCGCCAGGGATGCGCTGTCGGTCGGTTTGCCCATTTTGACGCTCAGCGGCAAGACATTTGTGTCACGCATGGCGGGTAGCCTGCTGAAAAGCTTGGCGCTGGACAGCCTGATCACGCACGACCTTGCGTCTTACGAAAACAGGGCCGTTGAATTGGCACAAGACGCGCATGCTTACCGTCAATTGCGTGAGAAATTGCAACATTTCATTGACTCTGGCGAAATTTTTGACGCACCAAAATTCACCCATGACATGGAAAACCTGTTGGTCCATGCGTGGGAAAACCGCACGGGGCAGGCCGCAGAGCGTCAGCTTGTGCCCTCGGTCGCCATGACGCCCAGGGCGATGAGCCTGCCAGTAGCCAAACCTGTCCCGACCCCCGTCAACCCGGCCCATGTCCATCTGATGCACATTGCTTACTCAGAGGAAACCTTTCAACAAGCCTCTGCTGGCATGCAAGTCCTGGACAATCGGGACAACGCAAGGCCCGATTGGCAAGAATACTGGCCGATTCGCAACTACCTCCTTTCTCAACCCTTGGCCGAAGATGCCTACTATGGCTTCTTCTCGCCCCGACTGCTTGAGAAAACAGGCTTGAATGGTCACGCCATTCGTCAATTCATATCAAATTTGACAAATGATCATGACCTCGTCACATTCAGTCCTCAGCCTGACTTTGGCGCTTGCTTCCTGAATGTGTTTGAGCAAAACGATTTCCTGGACCCAGGATTTCGTGAGGTTTCCCAGGAGTTTGTCAACCTGATGGGCTGGGACATGGACCTTCACCACTTGATCATGGACTCCAGACAAATTGTGTTCAGTAATTTCTTTGTGGCCAAGCCGGCCTTTTGGCGCGCCTGGCTTGCCTGGACAGAGAAACTCTTTGACTTTTGCGAAAACGGGCCGGACTCAACGCTCAAGCAAAGGCTGCTGGCGCCCACACATTACAAAAATGGCGTCCCCCGAAAGGTGTTTCTGTTGGAGCGCATCGTGAGCCTGATTTTGTGCTCGCAAGGCCAGTGGAAGCTCAAAAGTTACGATACTTTCCAATGTGCCTGGTCGGGCTTGACCCTGAGCAAATACCCCCATGAGGTGGTGCTCAGCGACGCCTTGAAGTTGGCTGCGCGCGAGCAAGGCTTTCCTGAATACCTTCAGGCCTATGCCAAAGTGCGCGATACCTTCCGAAACGGATGATGAATATCATTCAATTAATGATATTCATATTATGAATACTAAATTTAACATTCAAAAGACCTTTTTTCAATCGGACAAGATGATGGAAAAAAATACTCAAGATTTTTTCTTTCGTGCCGATTGTGAGAAGCCGGTATTGCGTTCAAGGTCTGAACGTGGTCGCGGCTATGCGAAAGCGAGAACGAAATGACGGTTGACTACAGCACTCTTACCACCTCGGCCATTCGAGCCCTGACAACGGCTCAAATGGCCGGCATCAGCACGTCTGACCTCGCGCAGTGGACGCCCACCCAAATCTCGTCCTTGACCGGTACCTTGGTCACCGCAATGGAGACCGGGCAGCTGGTCGCTTTGAATGACACCGGTGTGCAAGCTTTCTCGGCGACCCAAATCAAGGCCTTGAGAACAGACCAGCTCAGCGCCTTGGAAACTGTCAATATTGCGGCTTGGACCACCGCACAAATTGCCAGCCTCACGTCGATCCAGATTGCCGCCTTGACCACGGCACATCTGCAGGCGCTGACGTCGAACGACTTGCAGGCATTGAGCGCGACCCAATTTAAATCGCTCACCACAGAGCAAATGGCCTCGTTGGACCCCAGCGATGTGGCGGTTTTCGCCACCAAGCAACTGACGGGGATCAGCTCTGAACAACTTGCCAGCCTCTCTACAGCACAGCTGGCAGCGTTGGGCACGGACCAAATTGCGGCTTTGGCAGGGCAGTTAGGCAATCTCTCGGGCTCACAAGCCAATGGGCTGACCACTGCCCAAGTGGCCAGTCTGAGTGTCTTGAACTTGCGACGGCTCTCCACCAACGCCGTTTCCTCTTTGTCTGACGCACAGATTCAGGCCATCAATTCCACGGGCTTGCGCGCGCTGTCCTCAGAGCAGTTCGTGGCGCTGACGCCCAGCCAAATCCAAGCCCTTTCTACGCTCAACTTACGCGCCCTGCAATCCAGCCAGTGGAGCGCACTCACCACGTCTCAGCTGACTTCGTTGAGCACAGGCCAGTTGGCCTCGCTGAATTCAACCCAGCTGCGCACCCTCAGCCTGGGCCAGGTGGCGGCCTTGACCACCGCGCAGGTTCGCTTGATGAGCACCGCGCAGACCGTTGCGCTGACCTCAGAGCAGGTTTCATCCTTGCGCACGGACCAGGTGGTCGCGCTCACAACCGTGCAGGCAGCTGCGCTGGACTCCTCCCAGTTGCAAGCCTTGACCACCCAGCAAGTCAAGGCGTTGGAAACTGCCGATGTGGCCGCTATTCGCTCCTCGCAACTCTCCGGACTCACGGCCCAGCAGATGGGCAGCCTGACCACCGACCAGTTGGTCGCCTTGACCACGGGTCAGGTCGCTGCGCTGACTTCGCTGCAATTGAACAGCTTGGGCACGGCCGTGCTTCAGGCCATGGAGACGGTCGATATTCTGGCCTTGACCACCTCGCAAGTGGCCAACTGGAGCTCACGTCAATTGCAAGCCCTGCAAACCGGCCAGTTGCAAGCCATGACAACGCAGCAAGTTGCCGCATTGCCAACGGCCAGCGTCAGGGCCCTCGGCACCGCGCAAGTGCAGGCTTTGACCACGGCGCAAGTGGCGAGCTTGAACTCAGCGCAATTGTCTGCTTTGACGACGTCGCAGGTAGCGTCCCTGCAAACCCATCAAATCGTGGCGCTTGAGACGGCAGACTTGGTGGGGCTCTCTTCGGCACAGCTGCAGGCACTGTCCACCGACAAAATCACATTGTGGAGCGCTGCCCAAATTGGCGGCCTGACTTCCGCACAGGTCAGAAGTTTGCTGACACAGCAAGTGGCTGGCTTGACCACATCGCAGATCCTCGCGTTGAGCTCTGCGCAGGTCATGGCCCTGACTTCGGCCCAAGTGTCGGCCATGCGCACGGACCAAATTGCGAGCCTCGAAACTCGCGACCTGAGTGTGCTGTCAGGCTCACAAATGGCCAACTTGCGCACGGATCAGTTGGTTGCTTTGGGGACGCAACAAGCCGCAGCCTTGAACTCTGGGCAGATTCGTGCTTTGACAACGCTGCAAGTGCAATCCTTGGAAGAGGGCGATTTAGCCGTCTTGAGCTCTGCGCAACTGTTGGGCTTGTCTTCCCTGCAAGTGGCGGCTTTGCAAACTGCCCAAGTCCTGGCCCTGACCACTGCACAGTTCGCGCAGCTCAGTGTGGAGCAATTGAACAGCCTGAGCCTGTCTGCGATCGTGCAATTGGGAACCAACGCTATTCAGGCATTGACATCCAGGCAAATACTAAGCCTGAGCACCGCTAACCTTTCGAATTTGACCACTCGGCAAATTCAAGCCTTCAAAACAGATCAGATTGCCGCATTGGCTTCCGCCAATGTCACTGCGCTCAGAACCGACCAAATACAGGCCCTGACCACAGCGCAGGTTGCAGGCTTGAATTCCGCGCAATTGGGCTCCATGAGCACAGGCCAAGCGGCGGTCATGCTCACCCAGCAGGTGGCTGCCTTGGAAACGGCAGACATGCGGGGGCTGTCATCGCAGCAAATTCAGGCCTTGTCTACCGACAAGCTGACGCTTTGGAACGCCAGCCAAATGGGCGTGCTGAATTCAGACCAAGTCAAGGGCTTGCTGACGTCTCAAGTCGCTGCCTTGACCACGGCTCAGGTGGTGGCACTGAACTCCTCACAAGTTTCAGCGTTGGGCACAGCGCAGATCGCCGCGATGCGCACCGACCAAGTCGGCGCCTTGCAAACGGCCGTCTGGGTCACGATCAGCGACAAGCAGGTCGCTGCGATGCGCACCGATCAAATCGCAGCACTCAGCACGGCACAAACCCTTGCATTGACCTCGGCGCAGTTGCTTGCGCTGACAACACAACAAGTTGCGTCATTGCAGACGGAAGACCTGGTCACCCTCCAGTCGAGGCAATGGGCCAGCTTGGCCTCTGCGCAAATGCGGGCGCTGACTACTGCGCAGGTGGTTGGCTTGAGCACAAGCCAAGTGGCTGGCCTTCAATCGACGCAAGTGGCTGGCTTCAGTGCGGACCAAATCAACGCCATGGAAGTGGCTGATTTGAAGAGCATGAGCTCTGACCTGATTCGCGCCTTGACGACCACACAGGTGTCGGCACTTTCCACCGAACAGTTGAATCAGCTGTTGACCGCACAGGTGGCGGCCATCACCTCTTCAGGTCTCGCAGCTCTGAGCACAGCGCAACTCAACGCCTTTGGCACCCAACAAATGGTGGCCTTGGGCTCGGCCCAGGTTCTCGCGCTGACCACACAACAAATGGCCAACCTGGCCACCAGCCATTTGGCCGCCATCGAGGCGACAGACATCAAGGCCTTCTCAAGCCACCAGCTGCAAAGCCTGAGCACCTCACAGGTGGCGAGTTTGACCACCGCACAGGTTGCTGCACTGGCGTCGCAGCAATTGGCTGCTTTGGCCACGGAAGATGTGCGTGCATGGAGCACTGCCCAGGTCGCGGCCTTGACCTGGTCGCAAATCGGTGGGCTGAGCACCAGCCAGCTGGCGGCTTTGAAAACAGACCAAATTTCCGCCTTGCAGACCGACACCCTCAAGGTGCTGACTGCGGCCAAACTCTCTGTGCTGGACACGGCACAGCTGCAAGCCTTGACGGTGGACCAGTTCAAGGCCATGACGCCGACCCAGCTTGCCGCCGTTTCCACCACGGCACTGTCGGCCATTGAAACCCGAGATTTGGCGGCGCTGAGCGCAGACCAACTGAAAGCCCTGTCGACGGCACAACTGGCTGTGCTGAACACCGCACAGTTCTCTCAGCTCACCACCACCCAGGTCGCTGCGTTGTCGGCCAGCAAGTTGGCGTCGCTGGGGACGGACCAAGTTCAGTCCCTCACGACCTCCCAAGTCAGTGCGCTCTCTGCCAACCAGATCGCCAACTTGACGACGGCTCAAGTGGCAGCGCTTGACGGCGAAGACCTGGCCACCCTCTCCGGCATCCAGGTCGCGGCCATCACGGCCGACCAAGCGAAGGCCTTGGGCACCTCTCAATTGCAAGCCATGACAACGCTGCAAGCGGCGGCGCTGAAATCTTCCCAAGTCGTGGCGCTCAGCACCGCGCAGGTGAAAGCCCTGGAAACCATCGATTTGGTGGCAATGAACGTCAGCACGATCGCTGCTTTGAGCACGGCACAAGTTCAAGCCCTCACGACCGACCAGTTCCGAGCCTTGACGACCACGCAGTTTGCCGCCTTGAGCTCAGTGCAGCTGGGCGCTTTGACCACTGCGCAGATGCTCAGCATGAACACAGCCCAGGTGTCTGCCTTCAAGCTGGGGGCGACCCAGCTGGCCGCATTGCGTGCGGACCAGCTCAGTGTGTTGAGCACGGACCAGGTGCAAGCCTTGTCATCTGCCCAAATTGGCGGCCTGAGCACCACCCAAGTTGCTGGCTTGACCACCACCCAAGTGGCCGCCATGACCACCAGCAATTTGGCCGGATTCACTTCGGCGCAAATTCAGGCATTGGCCACCGACCGCTTGGATGCCCTGAGCACGTCGCAATTCGCCGCATTGAAATCGTCGCAGCTGATTGGCATTGATGCTGCGAAGCTCGCTTCGCTGGATGTCGAGTACCTGAACAATTTGAGCACGGCGCAATGGGCCGCGCTGTTGCCAACCCAGTTGAGCGCGCTCACCACGAGCGTGATTCAGGCATTGGGAACTTTGCAGTACGCAAGCCTGCGGTCCAACCAGCTGGCAGCACTGCGCACGGACCAAATCGCTGCCTTGGAAACCGCGGACTTGGCGGTCTTGAACTCTGCGCAATTGCAGTCATTGACCACAGCCCAGGTACGGGCTTTGAGCACACAGCAACTGCAGGAAATGAGCACCACCCAGGTGGCCAGCTTGACGTCCTTGCAAGTGGCGTCCCTGAAAACCGACCAATTGTCCGGTCTGGAAACCAGCGACATTGCTGCCCTGAGCTCGACCCAAGTGTCAGCCCTGACGACGTCTCAAATCAACCGCCTGAGCGAAAGCCAGGTCAAAGCGCTGGAAACACGAGACCTGGCTGTGTTGAGCAGCTTGCAGTTGCGCGCTTTGAGCACCCAACAAATGACGCAATTGACGGATGGTCAATTGACGACCATGTCCTCCAACCAAGTGGGGCAATTGTTGCCGGCACAGTTGAATGCTTTGACAACGGCCCAAGTGGCGTTGCTCAAGCCCGCCCAAGCCAGCGCCTTCAGCACCGCACAAATTGCAGGCCTGGACAATGAACGGGTGGCCGTCTTGTCAACGGCTGCTTGGGCTGTCATGAACATGGGTCAGGTCAGAGCCCTGACAACGGCCCAAGTGTCGGCCCTCACGACTGCGCAAGTGGCCGGCTTCAGCCCTTTGCAGCTTTCCTACATGACCACTGGCCAGATCCAGGCCATGGAAGTGGATGACTTGGCTGTGTTGTCAGGGACGCAACTCAAGTCTTTGTCAGGCGCCCAATTCAAGGCGATGAGCACGGCCCAAGTGGACCAATTGAGCACCTCGCAAATTGCGGCCATGAGCTCAGACCAAGTCAATGCGCTGACAACCAGCCAAGTCGTCGTCTTGGACACTCGCCAAGTCGCCGCGATGACCTCGATGCAGGTGAGCAGTTTGTCAACGGCGCAGGTGCGTGCATTGGACACGGCACAATTTGCGGCGATCAATACCCAGGCTCTTGCGGGCGTGACGGGCGTGACCCTCAGCGCCTTGGGCACAGACAAGCTGAGCCTGCTGAGCACATCTCAGGTCGCCGGATTGACGCAAGCCCAGGTCAATGCCTTGGCAACCGCCCAATTTGCTTTGCTGCAGACGCAGCAAATTGCTGCCCTGGGAACCAGCCAGTGGTCAGCAATTTCCAGCAACTTGTTGGCTTCCCTCACCACGTTACAGGTCGGCGCACTCGATACCGAGGATGTGGCGGCTTTGCGCTCATCGATCATCTCCACTTTGGGGACAGATCGAATTCAAGCGATCAGCACGGCCCAAGCCGTGGCATTGACCTCTGCACAGTTGTCTGCAATGAGCACTGCTCAGTTGCTGGCGCTGGAAACAGCGGACCTTGCCGCGCTCAGCACCCAAGCCGTGAAAGGCTTGAGCGCCCAACAAATTGCCTTGCTGACCACCGCGCAAGTGAAGGCGCTGGACACGAATCAATTTGCCGCTTTGAACTCAGCACAAGTGGTGGCTTTGCAGACCAGTCAGTTGGCCGTCATAGACCCGGCAGACCTGAACGCGCTTGCCTCGTCCACCGTCGGGGCGTTGAGCACGGCGCAAGTGCGGGCGATGACCACCGCACAATGGGATGTTCTTTCGACCACCCAAGTGGCCGCCCTGGAGTCTGACCAGGTCTATGCCATTGAAACAGCAGATTTGGCGGTGTTAGATGCCAACCAGTTGGCTGCCATCGCACCGGTCTCCGTTGCCAGCTTGACCACCGACCAGATCAAGGCGCTGGAAACCAGCCAGCTGGAGGGCTTGACCACGAGGCAGTTGGCGCAGATGACATCTGGCCAAATCAGAGCGCTGGCCACGGACCGCATTGCAGCGCTGTCGACCTTGCAGGCCGCAAGCTTGGGTTCTTCGCAGCTTTCTGCCTTGCTCACTGGCCAAGTTCAGGCTTTGGAAACGCGCGACCTGGCCGTGCTGAACACCTCTCAGATCGTTGCCTTCACAACGTCGCAAGTGGGCAGCTTGACCACTGGCCAGTTGCTTAATTTGTCGACTTCACAGCTACGGGCTTTGACCTCGGCCCAGGTGAGCGCTTTGTCGGGTACCCAAATGGCAGGCTTGCCTGAAGGCCATGTGAATGCCCTGACCTCTGCGCAGGTCCTGGCCTTGGCTACCCAAGCCGTTTCGCAACTCAGCACGGCACAAATCAGCTGGTTGGACACGCAGCAGGTGAAGGCGCTTTCGTCGAGTCAACTGGCGGCACTGAGCACGGCCCAATTGCCCGTGCTGTCTGTCGGTGAGCTCGCCGTCATTCCCAGTGGGGCCTTTGGCGCGATAGCAACGGCGGCACTGCAGGCGCTCGACACTGCCCAGTTCAGCGCCTTGACCTCGATGCAGTTGAGTGGCTTGACGACCGCACAGGTGGCGGCCATTGAAACGGCAGATTTGGCCGTCATTACGACAACCGGTTTGCGTGCATTGAGCTCGCTGCAAGTGGCGGCCTTGGGAACATCACAAGTCACGGCACTGACCACGGCACAACTTGACGCCATGGGCAGCAGCCAGGTGGTCATGCTGACGACGCAGCAAATTGCCGCATTGACCACCGACCAAGTCAGCGTGCTGGACTCGGTGCAATTGGGAAGCTTGAGCACTTCGCAAATCAAGGCCCTGACCACCGGACAGTGGACGGCGCTTCAAACGCAGGCCGTGCAAGCCCTGAGCCCGACCCAAGTGGCGGCCATGGAGATTGCCGACCTTCAAGCATTGAAGACAGACCAATTGGTGGCGCTGCGCTCAAGCGCGGTGACGGGCCTGACCACTTCACAGATGCAAGCGCTGACCGCCTCCCAGGTGCCAGCACTGACCACGCCACAGATTCAGGCCCTGGGGTCAAACCAATTGCGCGCTTTGGACACTTCCCAAATCGTGCTCCTGACCACCAGCCAAATGACCGGCTTGAAGGTCGACCAGTTAAACGCTTTGCGAACCGAGCAAATTGCCGCCTTGGAAACCAGGGAAATCGTCAGCCTCACTGACAGCCAATTGACAACGTTGTCGTCCGCCCAAATCCAGGCAATGACAACACAACAATTTGCCAGTTTGACAACCGCGCAAGCCGCTGCCCTGACCATTGCGCAGGTCGCAAAAATTCAGACTGAAGACCTTCGCGCGCTGACTGAGGCGCAGGTCGCGGCTTTGAATTTCACTCAAATTCGGACCCTCAGCACCGAGCAGTTCCAGGCCTTCAGCACGTCGCAATTTGCTGCCATTGACTCCGTCAATATCGGCAAACTCACATACCCCCAAGTGGCGTCTTTGAGTACCCAGAACGTGGTTGCATTGACCACGGCACAGGCTGCTGCTTTCTCGGGTTCGCAAGTTCCCTACCTTTCAACGGCACAATTGGTCGCGCTTGAAACTGCCGATTCCAAATCGCTGCCCACAGGGGTGGTCACGGCATTGAACGCTGACCAAATTGCGGCATTGACAACAGCGCAAGTGCTTGCACTCGGCTCCAACCAAGTGTTCGTGCTGTCGAGCGCACAAGTTGCGATGCTGGAGTCACGCGACATTGCCACCTTGACCACGGCGAACATCGCCGCCTTGCGCGGTGTGCAAACTGTCGGTTTGACAACGGATCAAATCCGGGCCCTGACGACAGCCCAGGTTGAGGCCATGGCCTCTGCTGCGCTTTCCGCACTTGGCACGGGCCAGTTGCAAGCTTTGCGCACAGACCAAATCGTGGCATTGACAACGGCACAATTGGCCGACCTGGACGCAGACCAGGTGGCCTCGTTGAAGACCAGCCAAGTAGCGGCATTGCAGAGCCGTGACCTGGGCGCCATCCAGGCCAGCGTTGTCAGCGCGCTGACAACAGCCCAAGTGAACGTGCTCTCCACCCAGCAGGTTGTGGGTTGGACGTCGTCACAAATCAAGGCATTGACAGCCTCTCAAGTGGCTGCACTCACAACCCAGGCGCTGGCCCAACTGACCACCGAGCAAGCCGCGACACTGAGCTCGACCCAACTCAACGCCTGGACTGCTGCGCAGTTTGCCGCCTTGACAACGGCGCAAGCCCAAGCCATCCCGGTGGCCACGCTGAAAAACATTGCAACAGCCACATTGGCGGGCCTGACGACGGCGCAAGTTCAGGCGCTGACGACGGCGCAAGTGCAGGGCTTGTCGTCAAACCAAGTGGCGAGCCTCAGTACCGAACAATTCAGCGCGCTCGAGCTGGCCGATGTCGCCAGCCTCACCACACAACAGGCTGGCGCCTTCAGCACCAACGAGCTGACGGCCTTGTCAACGGCGCAGGTAGAGGTTTTCGCCAGCAGCGTTATTGCCTCTCTCTCGAGCCAACAGTTGCGCGCCTTGTTGACGCAGCAAGTGGCGGCCTTGACCACCCAGCAAACATCCGCACTGACCTCTACCCAGGTTGCCAGCCTGCAAACCACGCAAGTGGCGGCTTTGGAAACGCGTGATGTGGCTATCCTCTCCACGCTGCAATTGGCAGGGCTCAGCACCGCACAGATTGCCGCAATGACCACTGGGCAGGTATTTGCGCTTTCGACGGCGCAATGGTCTGCGCTGAGCGCAACGCAATTGCCTGCGGTGACCACCCAGGCCATTCAAGCCTTGAAAACCGACCAAGTCGCGTCCTTGACGGCGACGCAAACGGCGGCCCTGACAACGGCGCAACTGCAAGCGCTGCGAACCGACAGCATTCAAGCACTGCTGACCGCTGACTTGAACGCCATGGACACCCGACAGATCCAGGCTTTCCAGACCGCGCAGGTGGTGGCATTGACCACCCAACAAATGGGCAGCTTGTCAACCCAGCTACTTTCCAACCTGACCACGCAACAAGTGGCTGCCGTGGAAGTCCAGGATTTGCTGGTGCTGGGAACCCACCAGGTACAGGCGCTGACCACTGCGCAGGTGGCCGGCCTCACGACCTTGCAAGTTTCTAATTTGAGCACGGCACAGGTTTCCGCCCTGACGGCCAACCAAATCGCTGTGATGGAAACAGCCGATGTCGCCGCCTTGACCACAGACCAAACGGCGGTGCTCAGCGTTTCCCAAATCGGCGCATACTCCATTGACCAATTGGCGGCATTGAAGCCCCAAGCCTTGGAAAAGCTGACCCCGACCCAGTTCGGCGCGTTGAATTCCGCCTATGTTCTGGCCATGACCACGGGTCAGGTTGCCAGCCTGACGACCGCCCAGATTCGCGCACTTTCGACCAGCCAGGTAGCGGCGCTTTCATCGAACAACGTTGCAGCCTTGCAAACAGCCCAAGTGGCTGTCCTGTACAGTGGCCAGGCCGTTGCTGTGACCACCGAGCAGATCCCGGCATTCTCAACCCAAAGCTTGGTGGCCCTGTCCCCCGACATGTTGCCCCTGCTTGGGACGGCGCAAATTGCGGCCTTGAGCACAACGCAAACCGCCGCATTGTTGACCTCGCAATTGCAAGCTTTGCGGACGAATCAGATTTTGGCGTTTGGCACCCAGGACGTTCAAGCGCTGACAGAATCTCAAGTGGTGGCGTTGTTGGCAGACCAAGTGGCTGCCCTGAGCACGGCACAGGTCACAGCGCTGGAAACCCGCGACTTGGTCAGGTTGACCACCGATCAAATCGATTCGCTCACCACGGGCCAGATCCAATCGCTGACCACCGAACAAGCCGCCAGTTTGTTGACTTCGCAAATTCAGGCTTTGACGAGTGAACAAATCCAGGCGCTCAGCACCTTGCAAATACCCAGCTTGGCGACTGCACAAATCGCGGCCTTGTTGGACAGCCAGGTGGCGGTGCTTGAAACAGCAGACTGGGTGAAGCTGACCACCGACCAAGTTCAGGCCCTGACAACGGCTCAGATGGCGGCTTTGACGGAAGCCCAGTCCCCCAACTTGCTGACCAGCCAAGTGGCTGCGTTGAAAGACACGCAAGTGGCCGCACTGGAAACGGCGGACCTGACCAAACTGACAACCAACCAGGTGCAAGCGCTGACGACGGCACAAGTGGTGGCGTTGACAACAGGCCAAGTGCCGAATTTGTTGACGAGCCAAATCGCAGCCTTGAGGACAGACCAGCTGGCAGCCCTTCAAACGGCTGATGTGGTCACGTTGACTGAGGACCAAATCAAGACATTGAGCACGTCGCAGGTGCAAGCGCTGACAACGGCCCAGATGCCCAACTTGCTGACCAGCCAAGTGGCTGCGCTGAAAGTTGACCAAGTGGCAGCGCTCGTCACTGCAGATCTGGCGAAACTGACAACCGATCAGGTGCAAGCGCTGACAACGGCGCAAGTGGTGGCTTTGACCACCAGCCAGATGCCCAATCTGTTGACAAGCCAAGTGGCGGCGCTCAAGGCCGACCAAGTGGCCGTGCTGGAAACAGCGGACCTCACGCGACTCACAACGGATCAGGTGCAAGCGCTGACGACCGCACAAGTTGTGGCCCTGACCACGGCTCAGATGCCGAACTTGTTGACCAGCCAAGTGGCCGCTTTGAAGGACACACAAATCGCTGCCATTGAGACGGCAGATCTGGCCAGGTTGACAACCGACCAAGTCCAAGCCCTGACGACCGCGCAAGTCGTGGCTTTGACCACGGCCCAGATGCCCAATTTGTCAACGAGCCAAGTGTTGGCGTTGACGGTGGACCAAGTGGCTGCCTTGGAAACGGCGGACATGGCCATTTTGACCACAGCACAAGTGCAGGCATTGAGCACCGCACAGGTGGTGGCGCTGACAACAGCCCAGATGCCCAACCTGTTGACCAGCCAAGTGGCTGCATTGAAAGACATTCAGATTGCAGCCCTGGAAACGGTGGACCTGGCGAAGTTGACGACCGACCAAGTCCAAGCGTTGACGACTGCGCAAGTGGTGGCGATCACGACGGACCAAGTGCCCAACTTGTTGACCAGCCAAGTGGCTGCATTGAAAGACATTCAGATTGCAGCCCTGGAAACGGCGGACCTCACGAAGCTGACGACGGATCAAGTGCAAGCGTTGACCACTGCCCAGGTCGTGGCATGGACGACGGGTCAAGTGCCGAACTTGCTGACCAGCCAAGTGGCTGCGTTGAAAGACACGCAAGTGGCCGCACTGGAAACGGCGGACCTGACCAAACTGACAACCAACCAGGTGCAAGCGCTGACGACGGCGCAAGTGGTGGCGTTGACGACAGATCAAGTGCCCAACCTGTTGACCAGCCAAATCGCTGCCCTGAGCGCAGATCAGATCGCGGCACTGGAGACCGCTGATTTGGTGAAACTCAGCGTGGCTCAGGTGAAAGCACTGACGACCGCCCAGGTTGTGGCGCTGACGACCAGCCAGATGCCCAATTTGTTGACAAGCCAAGTGGCAGCGCTGATCGCTGACCAAGTGGCTGCGCTGGAGACGGCGGACCTGGTGAAGTTGACCACCAACCAGGTGCAAGCATTGACGACGGCGCAAATGGTGGCGTTGACAACGGGTCAGATACCTAACTTGTTGACAAGCCAAGCAGCAGCACTGAATGCTGAACAAGTGGCTGCGCTGGAGACGGCAGACCTGACGAAGCTGACGACGGATCAAGTGCAAGCACTGACGACCGCGCAAGTGGCGGCATTGACGACGGGTCAGATAGTCAACTTGCTGACCAGCCAAGTGGCTGCGTTGAAAGACATTCAGGTCGCTGCCCTGGAGACGGCCGACTTGGCGAAGCTGACGACGGATCAGGTTCAAGCGCTGACAACCGCGCAAGTGGTGGCGCTGACAACGGTTCAAATGCCCAGCCTGTTGACAAGTCAAGTGGCTGCCCTGAAGGCAGACCAGGTGGCAGCGTTGGAAACATCCGATCTGACGAAATTGACAACCAACCAGGTGCAAGCCCTGACGACGGCGCAAGTGGTGGCGTTGACGACGGGCCAGATGCCCAACTTGTTGACGAGTCAACTGGCAGCGCTGATCGCTGACCAAGTGGCTGCGCTGGAAACGGCAGATCTGACAAAACTATCGGCCGACCAGGTCAAAGCCCTGACAACCGCGCAAGTGGTGGCATTGACCACAGACCAAGTGCCGAACCTGTTGACCAGCCAAGTGGCTGCATTGAAAGACACGCAAGTGTCCGCAATGGAAACAGCGGACCTGATCAAACTGACAACGGATCAGATACAAGCATTGACGACTTCGCAGGTTGTGGCGCTGACGACAGGTCAGGTTCCCAATTTGTTGACAAGCCAAATAGCAGCATTGAAATCTGACCAGATTGACGCTGCAGAGACTGTGGATCTGGTGACTTTGAGCACAGACCAAGTTCAGTCATTGACGACGGCACAGGTCGTGGCACTGACGACGAGTCAGGTGCCTAACTTGTTGACGAGTCAAGTCGCTGCACTCAAAGCAGACCAGGTGGCTGCACTCGAGACTGCAGATCTGACGAAGTTGACAACCAACCAGGTGCAAGCGCTGACGACAGCGCAAGTGGTGGCGTTGACGACCGACCAAGTGCCGAACCTGGTGACAAGCCAAGTCGCAGCCCTCAAAGCAGACCAAGTGGCTGCTCTGGAGACGGCAGACTTGACCAGGTTGACGACCAACCAGGTGCAAGCGCTGACGACGGCGCAAATGGTGGCGTTGACGACGGGCCAGATACCGAACCTGCTGACGAGCCAAGTGGCAGCACTGAAGGCTGAGCAAGTGGCTGCGCTGGAGACGGCGGACTTGACGAAGCTGACGACGGATCAGGTGCAAGCGTTGACGACGGCACAAGTGGTGGCGTTGACCACAGACCAGATGCCGAACCTGCTGACAAGCCAAGTGGCAGCACTGAAGGCTGAGCAAGTGGCTGCGCTGGAGACGGCGGACTTGACGAAGTTGACGACGGATCAGGTGCAAGCACTGACGACGGCGCAAGTGGTGGCTTTGACCACGGCTCAGATGCCGAACCTGCTGACAAGCCAAGTGGCGGCACTCAAGGCCGAGCAAGTGGCTGCGCTGGAGACCGCCGATCTGGTGAAGCTGACGACCAGCCAGATGCAAGCGCTGACGACGGCGCAAGTGGTGGCGTTGACGACGGGCCAATTGCCGAACCTGTTGACAAGCCAAGTGGCGGCACTGAAGGCTGAACAAGTGGCTGCTTTGGAGACGGCGGATCTGACGAAACTGACGACCAACCAGGTGCAAGCGCTGACGACGGCGCAAGTGGTGGCATTGACCACGGACCAGATGCCAAACCTGCTGACAAGCCAAGTGGCAGCACTGAAGGCTGAGCAAGTGGCTGCGCTGGAGACGGCAGATTTGACGAAGCTGACGACGGATCAGGTGCAAGCACTCACGACGGCGCAATTGGTGGCGCTCACAACCGATCAAGTGCCTAATCTGTTGACGAGCCAAGTGGCCACGCTCAAAGCAGAGCAAGTGGCAGCACTGGAGACCTCTGATCTGACGAAGCTGACGACGGATCAGGTGCAAGCGCTGACGACGGCACAAGTGGCAGCTTTGACCACGGCGCAGATGCCAAACCTACTGACAAGCCAAGTGGCGGCACTCAAGGCCGAGCAAGTGGCTGCGCTGGAGACCGCAGATCTGGTGAAGCTGACGACCAACCAGGCGCAGTCGCTGACGACGGCGCAAGTGGTGGCATTGACGACGGCGCAGATGCCTAGCATGTTGACGAGCCAAGTGGCCGCACTGACAGCTGATCAAGTGGCTGCACTCGAGGCTACAGATTTGGTGAAGTTGACGACGGATCAGGTGCAAGCGTTGACGACGGCACAAGTGGTGGCGTTGACGACGGGCCAGATGCCTAACCTGCTGACGAGCCAAGTGGCAGCACTGAAGGCTGAGCAAGTGGCTGCGCTGGAGACGGCGGACTTGACGAAGCTGACGACGGATCAGGTGCAAGCGCTGACGACGGCACAAGTGGTGGCGTTGACGACGGGCCAGATGCCGAACCTGCTGACAAGCCAGGTGGCGGCACTCAAGGCCGAGCAAGTGGCCGCGCTGGAGACGGCGGACTTGACGAAGCTGACGACGGATCAGGTGCAAGCGTTGACGACGGCACAAGTGGTGGCGTTGACGACGGCCCAGATGCCGAACCTGCTGACGAGCCAAGTGGCAGCACTGAAGGCTGACCAAGTGGCTGTGCTGGAGACAGCGGACTTGACGAAGCTGACGACGGATCAGGTGCAAGCGTTGACGACGGCACAAGTGGTGGCGTTGACGACGGCACAGATGCCGAACCTGCTGACAAACCAGGTGGCAGCACTGAAGGCCGAGCAAGTGGCTGCGCTGGAGACGGCGGACTTGACGAAGCTGACGACGGATCAGGTGCAATCGCTGACGACGGCGCAAGTGGTGGCGTTGACGACGGGCCAGATGCCGAACCTGCTGACAAGCCAAGTGGCAGCACTGAAGGCTGAGCAAGTGGCTGCGCTGGAGACGGCGGATCTCACGAAACTGACGACCAACCAGGTGCAAGCGTTGACGACCGCGCAAGTGGTGGCGTTGACGACCGACCAAGTGCCGAACCTGTTGACAAGCCAAGTGGCAGCACTGAAGGCTGAGCAAGTGGCTGCGCTGGAGACGGCGGATCTCACGAAACTGACGACCAACCAGGTGCAAGCGCTGACGACGGCGCAAGCGGTGGCGTTGACGACGGCACAGATGCCGAACCTGCTGACAAGCCAAGTGGCAGCACTGAAGGCTGAGCAAGTGGCTGCGCTGGAGACGGCGGACTTGACGAAGCTGACGACGGATCAGGTGCAAGCGTTGACGACCGCGCAAGTGGTGGCGTTGACGACGGGCCAGATGCCGAACCTGCTGACGAGCCAAGTGGCAGCACTGAAGGCTGAGCAAGTGGCTGCGCTGGAGACGGCGGACTTGACGAAGCTGACGACGGATCAGGTGCAATCGCTGACGACGGCGCAAGCGGTGGCGTTGACGACGGGCCAGATGCCGAACCTGCTGACAAGCCAAGTGGCAGCACTCAAGGCTGAGCAAGTGGCTGCACTGGAGACTGCAGATCTGGTGAAGCTGACGACCAACCAGGTGCAAGCGCTGACGACGGCGCAAGTGGTGGCGTTGACGACCGACCAAGTGCCCAATCTGTTGACAAGCCAAGTGGCAGCGTTGACCACATCGCAAGCTCAGTCGCTGACGACGGCGCAAGTGGTGGCATTGACGACGGCGCAGATGCCCAGCATGTTGACGAGCCAAGTGGCCGCACTGACAGCTGATCAAGTGGCTGCACTCGAGGCTACAGATTTGGTGAAGTTGACGACGGATCAGGTGCAAGCGTTGACGACGGCACAAGTGGTGGCGTTGACGACGGGCCAGATGCCTAACCTGCTGACGAGCCAAGTGGCAGCACTGAAGGCTGAGCAAGTGGCTGCGCTGGAGACGGCGGACTTGACGAAGCTGACGACGGATCAGGTGCAAGCGCTGACGACGGCACAAGTGGTGGCGTTGACGACGGGCCAGATGCCGAACCTGCTGACAAGCCAGGTGGCGGCACTCAAGGCCGAGCAAGTGGCCGCGCTGGAGACGGCGGACTTGACGAAGCTGACGACGGATCAGGTGCAAGCGTTGACGACGGCACAAGTGGTGGCGTTGACGACGGCCCAGATGCCGAACCTGCTGACGAGCCAAGTGGCAGCACTGAAGGCTGACCAAGTGGCTGTGCTGGAGACAGCGGACTTGACGAAGCTGACGACGGATCAGGTGCAAGCGTTGACGACGGCACAAGTGGTGGCGTTGACGACGGCACAGATGCCGAACCTGCTGACAAACCAGGTGGCAGCACTGAAGGCCGAGCAAGTGGCTGCGCTGGAGACGGCGGACTTGACGAAGCTGACGACGGATCAGGTGCAATCGCTGACGACGGCGCAAGTGGTGGCGTTGACGACGGGCCAGATGCCGAACCTGCTGACAAGCCAAGTGGCAGCACTGAAGGCTGAGCAAGTGGCTGCGCTGGAGACGGCGGATCTCACGAAACTGACGACCAACCAGGTGCAAGCGTTGACGACCGCGCAAGTGGTGGCGTTGACGACCGACCAAGTGCCGAACCTGTTGACAAGCCAAGTGGCAGCACTGAAGGCTGAGCAAGTGGCTGCGCTGGAGACGGCGGATCTCACGAAACTGACGACCAACCAGGTGCAAGCGCTGACGACGGCGCAAGCGGTGGCGTTGACGACGGCACAGGTGCCGAACCTGTTGACAAGCCAAGTGGCAGCACTGAAGGCTGAGCAAGTGGCTGCGCTGGAGACGGCGGACTTGACGAAGCTGACGACGGATCAGGTGCAAGCGTTGACGACCGCGCAAGTGGTGGCATTGACCACGGGCCAGATGCCTAACCTGCTGACGAGCCAAGTGGCAGCACTGAAGGCTGAGCAAGTGGCCGCGCTGGAGACGGCGGACTTGACGAGGCTGACGACGGATCAGGTTCAAGCGCTGACGACGGCACAAGTGGTGGCATTGACCACGGGCCAGATGCCGAACCTGCTGACAAGCCAAGTGGCGGCACTCAAGGCCGAGCAAGTGGCTGCGCTGGAGACGGCGGACTTGACGAAGCTGACAACGGATCAGATGCAAGCGCTGACGACGGCGCAAGTGGTGGCGTTGACCACAGACCAGGTGCCGAACCTGCTGACAAGCCAAGTGGCGGCACTCAAGGCCGAGCAAGTGGCTGCGCTGGAGACGGCGGACTTGACGAAGCTGACGACGGATCAGGTGCAAGCGCTGACGACGGCACAAGTGGTGGCATTGACCACGGGCCAGATGCCGAACATGCTGACGAGTCAAGTGGCAGCACTGAAGGCTGAGCAAGTGGCTGCACTGGAGACCGCAGATCTGGCGAAGCTGACGACGGATCAGGTGCAAGCATTGACGACGGCGCAAGTAGTGGCTTTGACCACGGATCAGATGCCTAACCTGCTGACAAGCCAGGTGGCAGCACTGAAGGCTGAGCAAGTGGCTGCGCTAGAGACGGCGGACTTGACGAAGCTGACAACGGATCAGATGCAAGCGCTGACGACTGCGCAAGTGGTGGCGTTGACAACGGTACAGATGCCGACTCTGTTGACGAGCCAAGTGGCTGCGTTGAAAGACACGCAAGTGGCCGCACTGGAGACGGTGGACCTGACGAAGCTGACGACAGATCAGGTGCAGGCACTCACGACCGCGCAAGTGGCGGCTTTGACCACGGCACAGATGTCTAACCTGTTGACGAGCCAAGTGGCGGCACTCAAGGCAGACCAAGTGGCTGCACTGGAGACCGCTGATCTGGTGAAGTTGACGACCAACCAGTTACAAGCGCTGACAACGGCGCAAGTGGTGGCGTTGACGACCGACCAAGTGCCGAACCTGTTGACAAGCCAAGTGGCCGCACTCAAGGCAGACCAAGTGGCTGCTTTGGAGACGGCGGATCTGACGAAGCTGACGACCAACCAGGCGCAAGCATTGACGACCGCGCAAGTGGTGGCATTGACCACGGACCAGGTGCCGAACCTGTTGACGAGCCAAGTGGCTGCACTGAAAGACATTCAAGTTGCAGCGATGGAGACGTCTGACCTGGCGAAGCTCACCACCGACCAAGTCAAGTCTTTGACAACGATGCAAATTCAGGCGCTGACAACAGCGCAGATGCCCAGCTTGTTGACAAGCCAAATGGTCGCGCTGCAAGCAAGCCAAGTGGCTGCCTTGGAAACCTCAGATTTGGTTAATTTGACAACCAGCCAAGTTCAGTCTTTGACCACCGACCAGGTTTTGGCGCTGACGGGCGACCACATCAAGTCCTTGCTGGCAAGCCAACTGGGTGCCTTCAGCACGTCGCAAATTGCAGCAGTGAATACCCAGTCTCTTGCCTCTCTGAGCACACAGCAGTTGCGTGGCTTTGAAGCCAGCCAAATCATCGCGTTCAGTACGGCACAGATTGCCAACCTCACCACGGCTCAGTTTGTGTCCTTGAGCACCGCCCAGGTTGCTGCCATGGAAACGCGTGACCTGGCTGCATTGACGACAGCGCAAATTCGCTTGATGACCAATGAGCAAATGTTGGCATTGACCACCCAACAATTGCCAAATCTGACCACCGACAAGATTGCGGCACTGACCACGGCGCAAGTCTCCTCACTGGACTTGAGTTCTCTGGCGCAATTGACCACGGCACAACTGGCCTCCTTCAGCACCGATGCGGTTGTTTCCCTGACCACCGCCCAGGTGGCAAGTTTGACGACCACACAGATACAGTCTCTGGCGTCAGAACAAGTGGCTGTGTTGGAGACACGCGACTTGGCGGCCTTGGCCACGGACCGAATTCGCACATTGAGCACCAGCCAGTTGGCAGGCATGACAACGCAACAGTTTGCGGCCATCACGTCCGACCAATTGGGCGCGCTCACAACAGCACAATTGCAATCGGTTGAATCTCGGGATGTCGCGGCGCTGTCGACCGCCAGCTTGGCAGGCTTGGACACTGCCAAAGTGGTGGCCTTGACCAGCGAGCAGGTCTACAGCCTGACCACCCAACAAGTGGTGGCTTTGAGCACCCAACAAGTCGTGGGATTGCAGACGACCGATTTGGCGGGCATGGCGTCGAACCAGATTCGGGCATTGCTCACGCAACAAATTGCGGCCTTGTCTACAGCCCAGCTGCCAAGCTTGTCTGCCGACTGGAGCGGCTACTTGACAACGCAGCAAGTGGCAGCGATTGAGAATGCCACCTTGTCCAAACTGACCTCGGCGCAAGTGGCAGGCTTGACCACAGCCCAAGTGGCGGCCCTGGGAACAAGCCAAGTGGCCAATCTGACCACGCAGCAGCTGGCCGCCATTGGCAATGACAAGATCAAGGCGCTCGACACGGTGGACATTGCTGCGCTGACCACCAGTCAGCTGAGTTCTTTCTCGCGTGATTTGATCGAAGGCTTGACCACATCGCAAATGGCTGCCATGACCACGGCGCACCTGGCCACGCTGTCTGCGACCCAAGTGGACTATGTGTCAGTGGCGCAAATTGCGGCTGTGCCCTCGGCAAGCCTCATTGCACTCAGCACGAGCAGTGTGGCCTCGTTGAACAACGACCAAATGGGGGCTTTGCAGACCCAACAAGTGGCTGGATTGGGCACGGCCCAACTGGTGGCAGTGGAATCCACTGCCATCGATGGCTTGACCACGGCACAAGTGGTGGCCTTGACCACCGCACAGGTGTCGGTGTTGACCACCAGCCAGCTGTCACGTTTCAGTGACCGGCAGTTGCAAGCCCTCGAGACCGTGGATTTGGTCAGCTTGACCACAACCCAAATTCGTTCGCTCAGCAACGACCAGGTTGCCCAGTTGACCACGGCGCAGTACGCTGCCTGGGCAACCTCACAGTTGTCGGGCCTCAGCACAGCGCAGGTCGCCGCTGTGGAAAACAACGACGTGGTTGCGATGGGTACGGCCAGGATCTCGGCGCTGAGCACGGCTCAGACGCGCGCCTTGACTGCCTCGCAAATGCCCGTTCTAACGACGGCCCAATTGGCGTCGATGCGCACCGATCAAATCGCTGCGCTGGATTCAGCGGTGATTGAAACGCTGACCACGGCACAAGTGGTGGCCTTCGGTACGGCCCAAGTGGCAGCGCTGACGACGCAGCAACTGACGCGCGTGTCGGACAACCAAATCAAGTCCATGGAAACAGCGGATTTGGCCGCATTGACCACGGACCAAGTGCGTGCCCTGAGCAACGACCAAGTCGTCGCTTTGACCACGGCGCAGATGCCATCTCTGCTGCCCTCGCAAGTGGTGGCATTGACCACGGCCCAAATCGCCAACATGGAAAATGCGGATGTGGCTGTTTTGACGACTGCGCAAGTCAACATCCTGACCACGGCCCAAGCCAAAGCCTTGACGGCTGACCAGGTGGGCATCCTGACCACGGCCCAAGTGGCTGCGCTGCGAACCGATCAACTGGCTGCGCTGGACTCCAGCGATGTGGAGTCGCTCAGCACCCAGAGCATGGTTGCCTTGAGCTCGCTGCAAGTGAGCGCCCTCACCACGGCGCAAATTTCCAGGCTGGCACAAAAGCACGTTCAAGCGCTGGAGACGGTGGACCTCGCCGCCCTCACCACCACACAAGTTCAAACCTTGAGTGAAGAACAAGTGGGATGGCTGACCACCGCACAGGTTGCGGCCCTGAAGCCTGCGCAAGTTGCGGCCTTCACGACCACCCAAATTACGGCCATTGAGCGATTGGATCTGGTGGTGTTGAACTCCAGCCAGCTGGCAAGCCTCAACACGGCCCAGATGCAAGCCTTGACCGCGGAACAAGTAGCGGTCTTCACCACAGAGCAGGTGACGGCTTTGCGCAGTGACCAACTGTCCGCGCTGGATTCCAGCGACATCGAATCGTTGACCACGGCGCAGGTCGTGGCGCTGAACTCGGTGCAAATCGGCGCACTGACCACCGCTCAGCTGTCGCGCTTCTCTGAAAAGCAGTTGCAAGCCATTGAGACCGCCGATTTGGCAGGCCTCACCACGCAGCAAATGCAGGCTTTGTCCAACGACGAAATCACCTGGCTGCAAACGGGGCAAGTCGTTGCCCTGAAAGTGGCCCAAGTTGCTGCGCTGTTGACCTCGCAAATCGCGAACATGCAAAAGGCCGATGTGGCGGCCATGACCTCCGCGCAAGTGTTTGGCTTGGGCACCAGCCAGGTCTATGCCCTGGTGGGCGACCAAGTGGGGGCGCTCACAACCGACCAAATCGTTGCCATGCGCAGCGACCAAGTCAGTGCGCTCGCCTCTGCCAACATTTCATCATTGACCACCGCCCAAATGGTTGCCTTGAGCTCATTGCAGCTCAGCGCCATGACCACGGCTCAGCTCTCACAATTGTCTGACCGACAAATTCAGGCGATTGAATCTGCTGACATGGTCGGCCTGACAACCCAGCAGTTGGTCAGCCTCAGCAACGACCAAGTGATTGCCATGACGACTGCTCAGGTCTCGGCACTCAAGGTGGCTCAGGTGTCGGCACTGCTGACCTCCCAGATCGAATCCATGGACAAAGTGGATCTTGCGGTGATGTCCTCGGCGCAAATCATGGCCTTGACCACGGCGCAAGTCAAAGCCATGGTTGCCGACCAAGTGGCGGCTTTGCGAACCGACCAGGTGGCTGTGATGAAGAGCGATCAATTGCCTGCCCTGGATGCCAGCGACCTCGAGTCGTTCACCACGGCCCAATTGGTGGCGCTGAGTTCGGCGCAGCTGGGCGCGCTGACCACGGCGCAGCTGGCCAGGTTGTCAGACCGACAGGTTCAGGCGATCGAGTCGGCGGACATGCCTGGCCTGACAACGAGTCAGGTGGTGGCTTTGACCAACGATTGGATTGCGGCCATGACGACGGCGCAGGCCAGCAGTTTGAAGCCGGCGCAAGTGGCCGCCTTCACCACCCAGCAATTCACGGCGATTGAGCCGCGCGATTTGGCGGTCATGGACAGTGCGCAGTTGCGCGCCTTGACCACAGCGCAGGTTGCTGTACTCACGGGTGACCAAGAGGCCAGCTTGACGACCGCGCAATGGGTGGCATTGAGTTCGGACCAGGTGAAAGCCTTGACCACAGACCAGGTGGTGGCCTTGTCGACCGCTCAGATGAACGCACTGACTTCGCTCCAGGTGTCGTCATTGTTGACGCAACAGATTGCGGTCATTGAAGGGGATGATCTGGCGGCAATGACAACGGCCCAGCTGTTTGCTTTGACCACCGATCAGGTGCAGGCACTGAAGACCAGCCAATGGCCCAGCCTGACCACGGCGCAGATGCCCACTTTCAGCGCCAAGCAAGTGGCTGCACTGACGACAGCCCAATTGCGGTCTTTGGAGGAGCGACAAGTCCAAGTGCTGACCTCTACACAAACACGCGCCCTGGAAACTTCGCAATGGGTTGCGCTGAAGGTGGAGCAGGTTGCCAGCTTGTCAACCGATGGCCTGTCTGGCATGACTTCGGCCCAGTTGTCTGCATTGACAACAGCACAGGTGGTGGCTTTGACGACCCGCCAGGTCGCCTCATTCCAGGTTGCACAGCTGAAAGGCTTGACCACCAACCAGGTCGTGGCAATCGAGATTGACGATGTCAAAGCCTTGACCACCAGCCAACTGGCTTCGCTGAGCTCCGATCAAATTCGTGCCTTGAGCACGGACCAGATCCAGGGTTTGACGACCCAGCAGGTGGCAGCACTCACCATCAGTCAGGTCTCTGGCTTGCAAATTGCACAGGTTCAGACTTTGGACGTGCCCAACTTGACCACCTTGAGTTCTGACCAGATTCGTTCGCTGACCACGGAGCAGGTGGCGGGCATGCGGACTGCCCAGTTCGATGTGTTGACCACGGCCCAAGTGGCAGCTTTCAAGACCCTGCAAATTCAGGCGATTGAAACAGCTGACATTCAAGCGTTGACAACACGCAACTTGGCAGCCATGGATTCAGGACAGATCCGGGCTTTGACCACGGCTCAGGTGGCAGCGTTGACCAACGATCAGGTACCGAATTTGATCACTGGCCACATTGCGGCATTGTCCTCTCTGCAGGTGGCAGCTTTGGAAACCAGTGACATTGCAGCGTTGACCACGCAGCAGATGGTGACCTTCAGCGTTGTTCAACTCAAAGCCTTGACCACCTCTCAGGTTGCGGCAATCGATGTATCTCGACTCCAGGCATTGACGACCGATCAACTGCCAGTTTTGACCCTGGCGCAGGTTCAGGCGCTCACGACCACTCAAGTGCAGGCCTTGCAAACCGCACAAGTTGAAGTCATGACCTCCGCGCAAGTCGGGGCCCTGAGTACAGCTCAGGTTCAGGCTCTGGAAACCAGTGACGTGGTGGCCTTGAGCTCGCAGCAGATTCGCGGCATGACCACTGATCAGGTGGCGGCTTTGCAGACTGCGCAAGTGGCCGTGATTCAAACCGCAGACTTGCCAGGCTGGTTGCCCGCTCAAGTTCAAGCCTTGACCACCAGCCAGGTGCAGGCCTTGACCACGGCTCAGGCTTTGGCCTTGAGTTCGCTGCAAGTGGCCTCTTTGGTGACGAGTCAGGTGGCTGCACTGGAAACGGCGGATCTGGCTGCCCTGGAATTGACTCGGGTGACGGCCTTGTCAGCTGACCAGGTCAAGTCCTTGACCACTGACCAGATCGTTGCGCTGACCACTGAGCATGCAGCAGGTCTCAAGACATTGCAAATTCAGGCTTTGAGCCTGGACCAGGTGGCGGCACTTGAAACGCGGGATGTTGCGGTTTTGACCAGCCAGCATATTCGTGCTTTGGCGACCGACCAATTTGCAGCCTTGACCACGTCGCAAATCAAGGCCTTGACCACCGAGCAAATGGTGGCCAGCCTGAGCGAGCAAGTGGGGGGCATGACCACGTCCCAAATTGCGTCGCTGGGCAACAGTTTGGTCTCGGTGCTGAGTTCCAAGCAACTTAGCGCCATGAGTACCGGACAGGTCTTCGCGCTGACCACCGCTCAATTGCCCGCCTTGACCAGCGAAAGCCTCAAAGGTTGGGCCGCAGGGCAGGTGAACGCCTTGACCACGGCCAACATTGCAGCATTGGTCACCAGTCAGGTGGAAGGCTTGACCTTGGTTCAGGTGGCAGCTCTGACGACTGACCGGATTCAAGCGCTGGAAACTGCAGACCTGGCGGCGTTCTCTTCCAGCCAACTGCGCGCTTTGACAGTGGACCAGGTAGCGTCCTTGAGCACAGCTCAGGTTGTCTCCTTGTCACCCAGCTTGGTGAACAGCATGACAGTGACCCAATTTGGTGCTCTGGAAACAGCCGATTTGCGCGCTTTGACCGCAACCCAGTTGCCCCAAGTCACCTCGGCGCAGCTCAGGGCTTTGTCGACCAGTCAGTTGGTCAGCTTGACCACGGCTCAGTTGCAAAGCCTGACCGCGGAAGCTGTGGCGAAGGTTACAGTGGACCAAGCCGCTGCGCTGACAACAGCGCAAGTGGTGGCCTTGACGACGGAGCAGGTCAGCTCTTTGCCGACCGCGACCGTGGTGGCTTTGACCACCGACCAGATTGCTGCCATGCAAACTGAGGACATTGAGGCTTTGACTGCAACGCAGGTTGCGAAACTGACCGTCGCACAATTGGGCGCGCTAAGCACTTCCCAACTTCGTGCGATCGAAACCTCTGATGTGGTGGCGATGTCTTGGACGCAAATCGGTGCTTTGACCACTGACCAGTTGTCAGGTTTGACCTCAAACCAAAAGACAGCGATTTACGTGGACAAGGGTCTGACATCCAGCAACTCGGCGCTTACTACAAATCAGAAGATGATCGTCAGTAACAATGCCTTGACGCCTGTCATACTCGATTTGAACGGCAACGGCATCCAGACCCTGTCTCTGAATGAGGGAACGCAGTTTGACCTGGCCGCACAAGGAACTCCGCAACATGTGGGTTGGGTGGCCCCGACTGATGGCCTGTTGGTCAGAGACCTGAACAACGACGGTGTCATCCAAGATGGCCGTGAGTTGTTTGGCTCCTCCACAGTCTTGCCAGATGGGAAGACTGCGCAAGATGGCTACCAGGCGCTGAAGGCCCTGGATGACAACGCCGATGGCGTGCTCGACAACCGTGACGCTGCTTTTGCTTCCCTGCAAGTGTGGGTGGACAGTGACGCGGACGCCTTCACCGATGCAGGCGAACTGAAATCTTTGGCTGACCTGAACATTGCGTCTTTGGGCTTGCAGGCGCAGACAGGTACCAGCCTGGACCAGGGGAACCTGCTCGGTTTGGTGTCCACTTACCAAACCACTGACGGGGCACAGCACGCGATGGCGGATGTGTGGCTGCAGGTGAAGCCTGAGGACTTGCGCAAAAACGTCACGCAAATGGCTCAGGCGCTGGCCGAGTTGGAGGGGCAGGGCGATGTCTTTGCCAAGGCTGACTTGGCACCGGCTGAGGCGAAACCGGTTGTATCGCTGCAGACAGCCATGGCTCAGCCCGTCAGCACGATGGCACAAGCATTGGCTCAGTTTGACGCCAATGGCCAACCTTATGCCAACACCGCTGGCCTGATGTTGGCCTCGGATCCAACAAATTCGTCAACTCAGAAATTGTTGACAAATGCGGATGATCCGAACAAGCCCATCTTGGGTAGCAGTCAGGTTTGAGCTTGTTGGGTGGAACCAACACTGATAAGAGGAGCTTGCGCTTTTTCATTACACTTAGCGCAAGCTCTCTCTTGGTAACTTAGTGACCCAGCACACCACCCTTCAGTGCCTGACGGCCATCGCGCAGCACCATGGCATTCAGGCCTTGCCTGAGCGTTTGGTGCAAGACCACGATTTGGGGCCTGCAGAGTTGACCACCCGTCAGCTGATCAAGATTGCCGAATCCATCGGTTTGAAATCCAGCAGCAGGCAAATTGCCCTGTCAGAATTTGCCGATCTCAAGGGCGTGTTTCCGCTGATCGCGCGCATGCGCAATCAGGCCGCAGTGATTGTGGCGGGCGCGCAAAAGATGGACACAGGCGAGCTGCGGTTGGCTGTGCTGGACCCAGCCGTCGATGCCAGCAAAGTGAGTGTGGTCAACCAAGCCGACTTCGAAAAAGATTGGTCGGGTGAAATCATTCTCACCAAGCGGCAATACCGCTTGAGCGATGTGGACCGGCCATTTGGCTTGATGTGGTTTGTGCCCGAGGTTTTAAAGCAACGTGACGCTTTTCGCGATATTGCCATTGCGACCCTGGTGCTGAATGCCTTGATGCTGGGCTTGCCGATTTTCACGCAATTGGTGATTGACAAAGTGCTGGTGCACGAAAGCTACTCGACGCTTTTTGTCTTGACCGTTGGCGTGATTTTGATGGTGCTCTTCGAGAGTGGCTTCACCTTCCTGCGGCAGTATTTGTTGCTGGCCGCCACCAACAAAATCGACATTCGTTTGATGCGACGCACGTTCTCTCACATGCTGTCGCTGCCGATTGACTTTTTTGAGCGCCATACCGCGGGCATGCTGGTTCGGCACATGCAGCAAACCACCAGCATTCGCTCTTTTTTGACAGGGTCGTTGTTTTTTACCCTGTTGGAGTCCTTGTCGTTCTTCATTTTTTTACCTGTGCTATTCGGCTACTCGGTCTTGTTGACATCGGTCGTCTTGGTCATTGCCTTGATGATGGCGGCTGTCATCGTGGCGCTGATCAACCCGTTCAACCGCCGCTTACAAGCTTTGTACGCCGCAGAAAGCCAACGCCAATCGATGCTGGTGGAATCCATTCACGGCATTCGCACCATCAAATCCATGGCCATTGAGCCCAAACAACGCAAAATTTGGGAGCAGCGCTCGGCCGATGTGGTGATGATGAACTTTGGCGTAGGGCGCATGTCCTTGGCCGCACAGACCGTGACGCAATTGCTGCAACGGGGAATGACCATTGCGGTGGTGGGCTTGGGTGCGGCCCAGGTGATTGACAAAGAAATGACGGTCGGAACGCTGATTGCCTTCCAAATGCTTTCAGGCCGGGTGACCGGGCCGCTGGTGCAGATCGTGGGCCTGGTGCATGAGATCCAGGAAACCGGGTTGTCTGTGAAGATGCTGGGCGAGGTGATGAACCATCCGCCAGAGCGACAGTCCAGCGGAGGGTTGCGACCGCCCGTGCAAGGGGGAATTACCTTTGAAGACGTGACATTTCGGTACCCGGGTTCGACGGTTGCCGCGCTGGACCGGATTTCACTCAGCATTGCGCCAGGGCAGGTGATTGGGGTGGTGGGCCGCAGTGGTTCGGGCAAAAGTACCCTCACCAAACTCATCCAGAGTTTGTACCCCGTGCAGGAAGGCTTGATTCGCTTTGACGGAGTTGACCTGCGCGAAATTGACCTGGCCTACTTGCGCCGCAACATTGGCGTTGTGCTTCAAGAAAACTTCATGTTCCGCGGAACCATACGCGAGAACATTGCCATGACCAAGCCCGATGCGTCCTTCGAGCAAATTGTGGCTGCAGCCCAAGCCGCTGGGGCTGACGAGTTCATTGAGCGCCTGCCCAAAGGCTATGACACGGTGTTGGAAGAAAGCGCCACCAATTTGTCCGGCGGGCAGCGTCAGCGCTTGGCCATTGCCAGAGCCATTCTGCCCTTGCCCCGCATTTTGATTCTGGACGAAGCCTCCAGCGCTTTGGACCCGGAAAGCGAAGCCATTTTTATGCGAAATCTTTCGAAAATCGCAGAAGGCAAAACAGTAATCATTGTGAGTCACCGCTTGTCGACGCTGGTGAATGCAGACCACATTTTGTTCTTCCAACGCGGTCAAATTTTGGATGCGGCGCGCCATCCAGAACTTCTGGAGCGCTGTGCGCCCTATGCACACCTGTGGAATCAGCAGATTGGGCGTGTATGAAAGCCTGGCTCAAGCAAATTTTCAATCCAGCGCCTCAGGACAAGGCGGTCGATTTTTTGCCCGATGCAGACGAGATTGAACGTACGCCCATTGCGCGGGGTATCCCCATCACTTTGTATGCCTTGCTCAGCCTGTTTGTGCTGATCGTGCTCTGGGCTGCATTGGCAGAAGTGGATGTGGTGGTGTCTGCCAAGGGCAGATTGGTTTCCACAACGCCCAATATCGTTATTCAGCCCATCGAGACAGCTCAGATCGAATCGCTGGATGTCACGGTGGGGCAAGTGGTGAAAAAAGGGCAAGTGCTGGCCACCTTGGACCCGACCGTCATTGGTGCCGATGTCAGTCAGGTTCGTGACCGCTTGAAAAGCCTAGAGGCCCAGATCGACCGCTTGCGATCAGAGGTCGATGGGCGGGCCTTTGGGGGGCGCAGCAATGCCCACGAGAGCCTGCAAGGCAGCCTGGACCTTGAAAAGCTTGCGGGCCAACGAGCACGCATTCTGAGATTTGATGAAAATATTTCGCGCCTGAAATCTTCAATTACCAGCAACGCCGTTGAAATCACCAGCCTGGAACGGCGCGTTCAATCTCTCAAAGAAATTGAGGGCATGAACGAGCAGCTGGTCGAGAAGCAGTTTCAATCACGCAGAGCGTTGCTGGAAAGCCGGGACAAGCGCCTGGAGGTTGAGCGTGAATTGGTCAGCGCTCGCAATCGGGCAAATGAAATGCAAAGGGAGTTGGCAGGTGCCGAAGCTGACAAATCGGCTTTCATCAAAGAGACCCGTCAGAAGGCTTTAGAGGAGTTGGTGAGCGTTCAACGTGAACGTGACAGTTTGGCCGAGCAGTTGGTCAAAGCCGATCGCCGGACACGCTTCATTGCCATTGAAGCGCCTGTAGATTCTGTGGTGTTGGAGGTGGCCAAACGGTCAAAAGGCTCTGTGATTCGAGAGGCTGAGACGTTTATCACACTGGTGCCCCTGGATGCTCCGTTGGAGGTGGAGATTCGAATCAATGCTGCTGAAATTTCCAGCGTTAGCACGGGGGATGCTGTCAGGGTTAAGTTGGATGCTTTTCCGTTTCAAAAGCATGGGGTTCTACTGGGTAATTTGAATAAATTAAGTCAGGATACCGTGAACGCTGAAGACGCTGTCAAAGGGGCGGGGGCTTATTACCTGGGCCGTGTTGAGTTAGGTGAAATCAAACTCAAAAACTTGGACAGACCTTTGAGATTGATGCCTGGGATGTCGATTTCAGCGGAGATACAGGTGGGAAGGCGTTCTGTTTTGAGTTATGTTCTTTATCCTGTGTTACAGGTTAAGGATGAGGCGATAAATGAGAAATGAAAATTTAAAATAATTTGTCCTATCTGACTAACGTCCCTTTTTCAATAGTAAGTTTTCTGGACAATATCAAAGACGCGAAATAAAAATTTAAAGCTAGGCATATGAGCTATCACTAACCCATTCAATCATTCTCTTGACTCCATTGTCGTAAGGTACCATGGGGAACCAATCAAGAATTTTGTTAGCCTTGGCTATATCCGCCACAAAAACTCGTTGGTCACTTTCCCGTGCTGGAACGCATTTGTATTCAAGTTTGATATTCAGAAAATTTTCGATGAGTGAAAAAAGTTCCAAGAGCGAAAGGCTGTTTTTGATTCCACCGCCAACATTAAATGCCATCCCTTTCGCCCTCTCGATATTGTTGACAGCTGCTATGTACAAACGCTTCATGTCGTCAGCATGAAGAACATCGCGTACCTGCTTCCCGTTGCCCGATATAGTGAACGGCTGATACAGTTGTCCACGGCTGGTTTCAATCGCTTTTTGACAGAACCAGCCAATCCAACCCTGATCGTAAGTGGCAAATTGTCTGCCACCATACATTGAAGAATGTCGAAATACTACGGTTTTTAGTCCAAAGATTCGTGCGTAGTCCAACATGTATTGATCAGCAGCACCCTTGGAGCAGCCATAGGGCGAATGAAAATCAAGTTGTATTTGTTCATCAAAGCCATTGGGTTGTTCAAGACAACGGTAGCGGGTTTCAGCCTCTTCATAGGTAAACTGCTCGAGATCGCCATAGACTTTGTTGGTCGAAGAGTAAATGACGATAGCTTGTGGTGCATATTGGCGTACCGCTTCCAATAAATTGTGTGTGCCTACAACGTTGACCTCGAAATCCATTCGTGGGTTGGCGATGGAGGTTGTCATCGCTACCTGTCCGGCAAGATGGAAAATCGCATCTGGTTTGTAGTTCTCAATGACCCGAGTGATGTCATTTGCGTTGCGAATGTCACCGTGTTCGAAGTTGAATACCCCTTGTGATTGTAACCATGTTAAATTATTGCGAGAACCGTTGCGGTAAAGATTATCGAATACAACCAGTTCGTCTCCGCGTGAAATTGCATCGCTTGCCAAGTTGCTGCCAAGAAATCCGCAACCGCCAGTAATGAGGATTTTCATTTTTTAAATTCCAATTCCAAGGTTCTTTTGATACCAAGTTCCAGGTTGAACTTGGGCTGCCAGCCCAAAGCTTTTATATGGGAAATATCAGCCTGGAGATGCATGGGTTCGTTTGGGCGATAGGGTAATGCTCCGAATTGAAGCTTTGTTCTTGAGGAAGTGAGTTTGTGAATCGTTTCAACAAACTCACGGATTGTTGGTGCGACACCCGATCCAAGTTCAATATCTACAATGTCGGAAAGACTGGTGCACTGTCTAATTAAAGTGGAGTACGCGCTCACAACATCATCAATGTATATGAAGTCGCGTTTTTGCTCTCCTGCCGTCAGCTTCAGTATTGGCTCATTTCGCTGACAGATGTTTAAAACATGCGTGCTGAATTTCGATGGGTGGTCGCTCGGGCCATACATGTGCTGAAGAAGCACGTTGACAAAGCGGAGTTGATTAATAGGTTGCGAGGCCAAAAACCGACCCCATTGCGCGAATTGATGCTTGGTCAGGGCGTATGAGCTAACATTCTCTTCAAGGACGGTTCCGGTATTTATGAATGTGACCGGTCTTTTTGAGTGAAGCACCGCCTGCAGAATGACCAATCCAAAACGTAGATTTGTATCATGGATACTTAAAAAACTCTCCCCCTGGCGGCCATAAGCGCAGGCAGTATGAATGATTGTCTCGGGTTCGATGTGACTTATGAATGCGTCAATCTCATCATCTGACTCGCAGCGCCCCACCTCAAATGCTGCTTCCTTACCATGCAGTCGATCAAGTCGCGATTCCGGTCTTAGGAGTAGTGCTACCCGATGTCCATCTTCAAGAAAATGCAAAGCAAGCGCACTGCCAAGGAAACCACTTGCGCCCGTAATGAGGAGGTTCACAATGGAATTCGCAACTTAGAAATTAACGCCGAAAAACTCTTCAAGTTTGTTGGCGATGTAGTCCAAATGATCCTGGCCTAGTCCCGGGAAGGTGCCCAACCAGAACGTTTGATTCATCACGATGTCAGTATTGGTAAGATCGCCACTCACGCGGAATTTGCGGCCCACCATGTAGGGTTGTTTCGTCAGGTTTCCAGCGAACAGCAGTCGAGTTCCGATCTTGTTTTGTTCAAGGAAGTTGATCAAGTCTGTTCGCTTGACACCACTGCTTTCTTTGAGCACAAGAGGAAAACCGAACCAGGATGGCTCTGAATTGGGTGTTGTGTGAGGCAAGTACAGAAATTCTGCAACGCTCGAAAGCTTTGCTTTGAGGTAGTTGAAATTGGCGCGACGTTTAGCGATGAACTCCTCTAGTCGGTCCATTTGCCCAAGGGCACATGCGGCTTGCATGTCACTTATCTTAAGGTTGTAGCCTAAATGGCTGTAGGTGTATTTGTGGTCATACCCGTCCGGCAAGTCACCGCCCAATTCTTTCTTGGTCCAACAAAAACGCTTGTTGCAGGTGTTGTCCTTGCCAGGTGGGCAGTAGCAATCTCGACCCCAGTCACGGAATGATTCTGCGATTAGCTTAAGCTCTGGGTTGTTGGTGAATACTGCTCCGCCCTCGCCCATGGTGATATGGTGAGCGGGGTAAAAACTAAGCGTGGCAATATCGCCAAAAGTACCGACCAGCTTGCCGCCATAAGTTGCTCCCAGGGCGTCGCAGCAGTCTTCTATTAGCCATAGATTGTACTTCTTGCAGAGGGCAGTGACGACATCCAGGTTAAACGGGTTACCTAGGGAGTGTGCCAACATGATTGCCTTAGTCTTTGGACCAATGGCCGACTCTATCTTGCTGGCGTCGATGTTATGCGTTGTCAAGTCGACATCCACAAATACCGGAACGGCTCCGAATTGAATGATGGGGTTTACCGTGGTTGGGAAGCCGGCAGCCACCCCGATCACCTCGTCACCCTGCTTGATCGCACGGTCGCCCAGCTTTGGGCTAGTCAAAGTAGAAAAGGCCACAAGGTTGGCAGATGAGCCTGAATTGACGGTGATGAGATATTTGACACCCAGGAAGTCGGCTAGGCGCTGCTCGAACATGGCATTGAAACGCCCCGTGGTGAGCCAGCCATCTAATGAGGCTTCGACCATGTTCTTCAGTTCCTGAGCTCCAATAACTTTTCCAGAGACCGGGACCGGAGTCTCGCCTGCAATGAATGGCTTTGGTGCATGAACAATATCTGAATATTGTTGTACGAGTTGAGCAATTTCTTGGCGGATGGTGTCGGCTGTTTTATTGTGAAATTGAATAGTGGAAATCGTCATTTGAAATCAGCTCAGACAGTTTTACAGAGTGGTGTATTGAAATTCATCGATCTGACTCAGGCATTTCGAATGAACGTTACCATGTGACAGCCAGTGATGGTGCCAGTCAGTAATTCGACGAAGTGAATCAGCAAGGCTCCAGCGAGGGTGCCACCCCAATTTAGACTTAGCCTTGGAGATATCTAATTTGAGGTAATTGGCTTCATGCGGCTGTACTCTGTCATCTAATTGCCAGCTAGCGCCATCGTCCCAAGCCGCAACCATTTGCTCAACGATCCACTGAACTGGGCGTGCATCTTCCTCATGAGGCCCAAAATTCCAACCCTCTGCGAATATTTTCTGATCAGTGTAAAGGCGCTCCGCGAGCATCAAATAGCCGGACAAAGGTTCCAGCACGTGCTGCCAAGGACGGGTTGCATGGGGATTTCGGATATAAACGGGCTGTGATTTTTCGAACGCACGCAGAATATCTGGAATCAAGCGGTCAGTTGCCCAATCACCGCCTCCAATCACATTACCAGCACGGGCAGAGGCTAGAGCAATTCCACAATTATTAAAGAAAGATCGGCGATAAGCGCTGGTGACCAGCTCAGAACAACCTTTGCTGTTACTGTAGGGGTCGAATCCCCCCATGGGTTCTTCTTCTCTGTAACCCCATACCCATTCTTTGTTTTCGTAGCACTTGTCAGTCGTGATGTTCACTACAACTTTTGCGGTACCTACCTGACGAGCAGCTTCCAACACATGAACTGTACCCATGACGTTGGTTGCGTAGGTCTCGACAGGCTCTTGATAGGAATAACGCACCAGCGGCTGAGCAGCCATATGAAAGATGATGTCCGGCTTGCAGGTCTTCATTGCAGCAAATACTGCTGAGTAGTCACGAATATCCCCAATCGTGCTGTGCATGCCAGTGATCACCTTGGCTTCATTAAAAAGGGAAGGTGTTGTTGGTGGAGCCAGAGACAAACCGTTCAATTCTGCTCCCATAGACTGTAGCCAAAGGCTAAGCCAACTACCTTTGAAGCCAGTGTGGCCAGTCAAAAAGACGCGTTTGCCGCTCCAAAAATTCCGATTAACCCCTTGCATGATCAATCCCATTTTTTCCACGGGGCTTTGCCGCGACTCCACAACTCTTCCAGCAGATGCTTATCTCTAAGGGTGTCCATTGGTTGCCAGAAACCATGGTGCTCGAAGGCCATGAGTTGATCGTCGTCGGCTAACTTCGTTAATGGTTCCTGTTCCCAGACTGTTTGATCACCCTTGATGTGACTTAGAACTTTAGGAGACAGCACAAAAAAACCACCATTGATCATAGCGCCATCTCCCTTGGGCTTTTCCTTGAAGGACATCACTTGATTATTGTGAATGTCTAAGGCTCCAAAACGACCAGGTGGGTAGGTTGACGTTAGAGTTGCCCACTTACCGTGGGTAAAGTGAAAGTCGATGCTAGCTGAGATATCAATGTCGCCAACGCCATCACCGTATGTAAAGCAAAAAGCGTCCTCGTTCTTGACGTAATCAGCAACTCGTCCTAAACGCCCGCCAGTCATTGACTCATCGCCAGTGTCCACTAGCGTAACTTTCCAGGGTTCTGCGCGTTTTTCATGTACGTGCATTGAATTAGCTTGCATGTCGAAAGTTACATCTGACATGTGTAAAAAATAGTTAGCGAAATATTCTTTGATGACATAGCCTTTGTATCCGCAGCAGATCACAAATTCATTGATACCATGATAGGAGTACATCTTCATGATATGCCACAGAATCGGTTTGCCCCCAATTTCTACCATGGGTTTAGGGCGTGTAGAAGTCTCTTCGCTAAGACGTGTTCCCAGACCACCTGCAAGAATTACGGCCTTCATAAATTTTTACCTTGTCTTATCAATGGGTGCCTGAACTTACAAAAGCATCGGCATAAAAATTTCTGGAAGATAACCCAGATGCAATTAAGAGTGACTTAGCACTTTGGATCATGTTGTTTGAACCGCATGCATACACAACTGCATTTTTTAGATCTTGCTTGTAATTCAATAATATTTCTTGAACATACCCTTTCGCACCAGACCAGTTACCTGAAGGACGCGAGAGGACAGGGGTGAAAGTGAAATCGCCAGGAACTTCATTCACGTTGAAATAGAGGTCTTCAATACTACGGCCACCCCAGAGCACTTTAGTAGACCTTGGACGTCTGTTATCTTTTCGTAAAGACAATGATTCCAGCATCGACTTGACTGGTGCAATCCCCGTACCTGTGGCTAAAAAAATGAGATCTCTATCAGCTATTTCACGCAAAAAGAAGGTGCCAAGTGGGCCGTTGAGTCGAAGTAAGTCATTAATCTTTGCTTGATTGAACCAGTATTCGCTCATTTGTCCACCAGGTAGTTCTCTGATGTGTAGCTCTAAAGTCTTGGAAATGAAATCGGCATTGGCCAATGAGTAACTTCGACGAATACTATTAGGTCCGATTATATCAATATATTGACCTGGTATGAAAGAAAAATCAGCCGTCGGTGGAAGGCGTAGGCTTACACCAATGACATCTTGAGCAAGTCGTTCAATTTGACTAATCCTGCATGGGAGTGTTTTGATGGCAGGCAGCTCGAGCCCTCCAAGATCCTCTACTTCAAGAAATAAATCTGTCTCGGCTGCTCGTACACAACTTAGAATCCAACCTTCAGCTTTATCTGTTTGGCTAAGTCCTGTTTCAGGGTGCATGGCGTACGTTGACCCACTCAACACTCTGCACTTACAGGCACTACAGCGTCCAGTCTTACAGCTGTATGGCATGTTAAGGTTGGCAAGCTCCGCAGCATGTAGGATAGACAGCCCAGATGTAGAATTAAAATATTTTCCGGAATTTAAATTAATTATTGGCATGAGATGTCGGCATATTCAAATTTCAAAGTAAATATTGGAGTGACTCGGTAAATTTTATACGTAATATTAATATCAGAAAATTGTCTTCGATATAATTAAAATGAATAAAATAAATTAAGATTTTATTTTCAGTAAATTAATTGAAATGAAATTTTTGGCATTGCTGTAACAATTCGTTGTGCGAGGATTATTAGACAAGTTGGATTCATGTGCAAGAAAAAATACTTTTGGCTCGCCGAGATAGTAAACGTATTCATATTTTAACGCTATTAACGGGAATAAAAGCCAATCTACTCCCGCGCCGGTTTCTGAATAGTCTGTGGACTCAAATCCTGAAATGTCAGAATGCAAGTTATCAAGCAAGTCTTGTGACCTGCAAATCATTGCACATGGCGATACTGGCGTGATATGGTCAATTTTCGTGGTTAAGTGTAAAAATTGTGTTTTTCTGATCTTAGTATTATTTAAAAACATATTGTAATATGTGTTGCCTACCCATTTTTCATGGCCAATGATGGCTGGGGATATAACCATGCTGCATTGCGGATTAATCAAGTGTGGAATAGTTGACTCAAGAAAATCTTGCCCTAGAAGATCATCGCTGAATTGTAGTTTGCTATATTTTGCGGTAGATTTAGAAATGCCTGACTTCCAGTTTGCAACAGGACCAATATTTTCTGAATTTTGATATATACGAATTCGCGGGTCTGATTTATTTATTTCTCTGGCAATGTTTATGGTATTGTCGGTGCTACAGTTATCTGAGATAATTATTTCGATATCATTAATGGTCTGTTTTTGGGCCGAATTTATACAACTCTCAATGAATTTTTCTGAATTGTATGTGGGAATTATGATTGAAGCTAAGGGCATGGTTTTCTACTCTGCTACTGGATAGTTGATTCCGATTTTATTTGTGCAAAATTGCTAGTAGGGAGTCCGTTGAGTTTCTCCATGAGAATTTATCTCGAATGAATAGGGCGTCCTTTAAATCAAATTCTTTTATTTCTTCATCGATTGAATTTCGTATTATGTCAGACAGTCCTGAAGTATCTATAAAAGCCCACTTGCCGAAATCAGAATCGATATGAGGGTAAATATTACGCCAGTCCATATCTACTATCTCACTAATTTGATATGGGATTATTCGGGTGTTAAGCTTTGTGCTTCTCAAAAACTCCGACTGCCCCCCAAAATCCGTCGCAATCACCTTCAACCCGCAAGCAATCGCCTCCAGCAACGGCAAACCCCACCCCTCACATTTAGACGGAAAAACAAAATGCGTCGCACTGTGGTAAAGCTCAAGCATCTGCTCATCACTTGCAATGCCTTGCACCACCGTAATAGGCAAGTGTGAGTACTTCGCACAAAGCTCTAAAAACTCAGGGTGCTGCACCGACTGAACGCCATTGATCCAATCTGCTTTGATCCAAATTTCGAAATTGGGATTCTGCTGATGCGCAAGGTGAAAAGCTTCAAACGCCTCAGGATAGCTTTTGCGATTTTCATATTTCCCGATCATTAAAAACCGAGGAATTTTGGGTGGAGGTGAATTCCTGAAGGGGTGGAATTTGACAGGGTCAATACCTTCAGGAACGACGGCTGTCTTTTCAGGTGCAATGCCGTAATTGATCATGCATTGTCGCCCCCACTCACTGGGTGACAAGATCAAATCAAAAGTTTTATCCCACTGCTCATAGCCAGGGATGGGGCGTGTAGATTCGAACACGCTCCAGTAGATATTTTTACCTTTGAGCATGGGTGCATACTCGCTCGGGTAAAAATGCAAGTTGACATCTGTGTCTAAGCAGTCTTCAATCGCTGCCTTCACTTCGGTTTCGTTGAAGTGAGAAAACTTTTGTATTTCAATATTTTTAAGCTTGTATTGAACCAGGCAGTTGTAAATGTTCAACGCGTGCGTTCCAATGCCTGTTTGATTGTAAATTCCAAAGAGTCGGATACGCATACGAAGGGTGCCGTTCAAAGATGGGCTTCTAACAATTGAATATTGGACTGAATGACTTTTTCGTGGGGCATTAGTCTGTTGGCAGCGTACATGTAAAGTAAGCTTTCACGGTGCGCCCCTGTTTTGAGCAATAACTCGCTCATTTTGGCGCTGGCCAAGCCCAGGTCTGTGCCGTTAAGTGTGCGCAAGCCCTCCTTCATCAGCTCGATGGCATCTGCAGGGCGATGGGCTTGATCTAAATAATGAACCCATTGAACTTTGCCACTGAAGTTGTTCTGAGCCATGACGGTCAGTTTCTTCAAGTCAGAAAGGGCAGGGTATTCAATCGGCGGTAAGGCCGGTAATGGCATCAGCGGCGAAGCTTGGCAAATCATTTTCGACACGGTCTTGAAGGTAGAGCCTGTCATGCCCAGTTGTTCAGCATGGCCGAGTACGAGCATGTCAATCAATGCTTCCAGCACCGAGTCTTCGCTGCGCTGAATATTGCCGTGATACACCCTACCATCGTCGTCAGCGGTCGGTGCTGTCCAGATGCCTGAAGCAACTTTTTTCTCCACGTAAGAGGCTTTTCTCCTGGCTTTGACGTGCGGCAGTCGTTGCGCCATGATTTCTGCATAAGGGTCATCAGAGCACACAAAGAACATTTTTTCTGGATGGAGGTTGCAAATGGTTTGCACTTCTTCATCGCTGTAGCCGATGTTCAAATCTGTTCGACGCAAGTGAATGCCGTAGTACGGGGCAGCTTTGAGTTCCTCTTGCATGAATTGGCGGGCTTTGTCCTGGATGGACTTTTGAATTTTTAGGCTGCGAATGGTTTCATCCAGCAGGTTCTGGGGCAGCCAGCTCGGTATCAGGGCAGGGTAAAAAAACACACGCTCATGTTTTTCTATTTGCTGGCCAAAAGAATTCAAGTCCTGAAACTTGTAGGCATCGTGAAACGGTCGTGCAATGGTGTTTGCACCAATCTCGTCATGAAGCAAGGCATGGTGCTGATGCAGTTCGGGCGCAAGCTCTGTGAGTTTCCGGTCAACCGCTTGGATGGATGTTTCAAAGATTTTGTCGAAGGCCGCCTGGCACCAATTGTTTTGGGGCCAATAGATTGTGTAGTTCCAGCCGAAATGGTTGGCAAGGGTCAGTCCAGACACCAATGCATTGAACCGATTGCCAAAACCGCCATCACAAAATATTGCGAACTCTTTGATGAATTTCATAGGGCGGGTTTGTTAAGCAGGAAGTCCCAAGCGTTGATTGATCGCTGCTGTAGCCACGGACCAATCACTTTGTACGCTCAGCGCACTCTCTGGCGGTATGGGTTTGCGCTGGCTCAGCAACAGGCGAGCCGTCAATTCGGCCAGGTCAGGCTCGATGAACGCATTGACCGGAATCTCTTGTTTCAGGGGATGGTTCTCATGCCGAACACCTCCGATTTGTGTCACCAGGGGCCCGGCTAAGAAATCATCGGTCGCGCCACCGCGTGTGGCAATCACCGGCGTCAAGCATGCCAAAGCTTCTCTCACCGGCAAGTTATAGCCTTCCGCTCGGTAAGGCGATACATAGGCGTCGGCCATGTTGTAGAGCGCATTCAACTCACTCAGTGACAAATTCACCGGGATCATGGTGATGGCCTGAATGACTTCGTCACTCAGCAAATCATGCTCTTTGAGGGTTTGAACGACAAACTCTTCGGTATTCGTTGAGTAGGTGTTTCTTTGGTCTTTCAAGACCAAACGAAGGTCTTTGCGCACTTTGCGTGCCATCGCGAAGGCGCGCAAGAGCAAATCCATGCCCTTGGCCCAATGCTGCGTGCCAACATTGAGCAACAAGACTTCGTGCGGTTGAAAGCCCAAGGCTTGCCGTTGCTGTTGAATGGTCGGGGCAGAAGCCGGCGCGAAATATCTTGAGTCCACGCTGTGAGGCACGATTTGAATAGCGGCCTCAGGAATGCCATTGGCCACCAGGCGCTCAAAGCTCCAGCGGCTGGGGGTGGCAATGAAGCCACCTTCCCCCACAAATTGGGGAATATTTTGCAAAGGGGTGGTGGTGACGTCCAGGCCAAACTCGGTCACCATGAAGACGCCAACCCTTTTACCTGGGAAGGGGTCCAAGTTGAACGGGGAGTAAATGCGAAAGACGCCATCAAATTCATCGGATGGTGCCAATTTGTCGATGAGCGCCTGGTCTTGTTCGAACAAACCAGCCGGGTTGCGCGTTTTGCCCCAGTTGTCAAAAAAGAAGGGCTTGTCCAAGTGGCTCAATTGAATATGGGGTGATTTGGCCCACTCTAACAATTGAAATTGGTTCACCAATGCATAAGAGTGGCTGATGCCGCGCCAACCTTCGACCTGTAATTTGAATGGATGTGTCATGGTGTCAGTGCAAGGGCATTCGGGCAGGCTACCGCAATCCGAATGCAGGATGCTTTGGCCTCTTCACGCAAATCTTGTGCCTGGAAATTTTGACACTTGCGGCGCACAGCTTGAATGGCAATTTCGTCAATGTTGTGAAATACCAACCCGTGGAAATGTCTTGCCGCAAGCTGGCACGGCCTTTGCTGAAGTCGACGCACCCGGCTCATTCATTTGGGCTTCCAGTCAACTTTCCGTCACTTCAGGAGCATCCATGTCCCTTCTTCAAGAACTGATGAACCAGGCCGCGAACGGCAGCCTTTTGCAGCCGCATTTGATCAGCCGTTTTTCGGCCACAGAGATTCGCGAGTCGATTCAACAGCTGGTGGCCACCGAGCAAATCGATTTGGCATACGCCCTGGGCGATGCTGGCATGAGTTTGTACCCCAACAGCGAGGACATGCTGGCCATCAATGGTTTGCTGGCCATCATGCGCCAAGAATGGCAGCAGGCGGTTGACTTGCTGGAGGAGCTCACGCAATTGCAAGGCGAGCAGACCCAGCCCTTCACCTATGTGATGTTGGTTCGCGCTTTGCGCTGCAACCTGGAGCCGGCACGTGCGCTGGAGACCGTTCGCAAAGGCTTGAAAGCCTTCCCCGATCAATTGGAATTGGTGGCTGAAAGTCTGGCTTTGGATGACTTCAGCGACGCCATGTCCTCAACGGGCCAGTCCCATTAACCGGCAAATAAGTGAGCAGCGGCAAGCGGCAACCCTTTGCCTCCCCAGCTGACACAACCTTGCCGCCACTCTTTTATATGCAAGCGCCACTCGGTCAAAACACAGGAAAAGCTGTGAAGATCATGTCGACAAATATCTGGCACGCGCTTTGCTTGAATGTGTTCATAGTTTGATCGACCGAGAAGGTCAGGAGAAAACCCATGGCAGTTATCAATACCAACGTTAAAGCGCTGTTCTCGCAGGCCGCATTGGCCTCTACAGCACGGGGACAGACCGTTGCAATGCAACAGTTGTCAACTGGCAAGCGCATCAACTCAGCGCGAGACGATGCCGCCGGCATGGCCATTGCCACCCGCATGACGCATCAGATTCGAAGCCTGAACCAGGCGGTTCGCAATGCGGGCGATGCGGTCAGCATGATTCAGACGGCGGAAGGCGCGACCAACCAAATCACGGACATGCTGCAACGCATGCGTGAATTGGCGATTCAAGCTGCCAACGACACCAATTCGAATGACCAGCGCAGTTACCTGGACCTGGAATTTCAGCAACTGAAAAAGCAAATCGTTCAGATTTCTGAGAACACCGATTGGAACGGCTTCCCATTGCTGAATGGCACGGCAGGTGAAATTGTGGGGCCTTTGCCGGTCTACAAGGCCACGGGCAATGGGCTGTATGACAGCACGCTCACTCATTCCGTGGTTGCCAATTCGGCCATCACTTCTGTGGCAGGTTCTACGGTAACGACCAGCGGCACAGGAACGTTGGACAAATCAGGCCACCTGGAAATCAAACTGACAGCGGCCATGGTGGCAGCTCAAGCTGGAACGGCCGAGCTGCGCATGGAAGATGGCACGGTCGTCCCCTTGAGTTTCACGATCGTGGAATCCACGACAGGCTCGGGCAACTTTGACACCGTGCGCTTCAAGGACACGCTGTTGACGGGCAAGGATGGCACCTTCGATGTGAAAACCTCGGTTGCCAACGTTGCGAGTGGCGAAGTTCTCTCGGTTGACGTGGCACGAAGCTTCAAACAAATTCAGCCGATCAAGTCGAATGACGTCATCATCAATGATGTAGGCGTTCCGTTGGCCTTGGTCAAGAACGACACCATTTCGCCGCAAACCAGCGGCAATGCGATCTCCAGCGCCATTGCGCGTGCCGCAGCCATCAACGAAGTGTATGGGCTGACGGGCGTGCGCGCCGTGGTGCAAAAAACCGAGATGACGGGCGCCGCCATGTCGGGCGACGCCATTCTGAAGGGCACCAGCACCGGCACGGTCACCATCAACGGTTACACCTCGGCCAAGTTCACCACGGTGGAGAACAACACCCGTGCGTCCCGTGAGGAAGCGGTCAAAGCCATCAACATGATTTCCAATTTGACAGGCGTGGTGGCGCGTGACACCGGCTTGGACCAAAAGGGCATTGAGCTGACTGCCGCGGACGGTCGCAACATTGAAATTGCGTTCAACACCAGCGACAGCACGGTCCCCGACTTCTCTGCTCGCACAGGCTTGAAGCAAGGCTTGCAGATTGGCACCTACTCGTTGGAGTCCAAGGTCGAAACCTCGGTCAAAATCACCTCGTCTGAAAACGGCGTGATCGAGCGTGCAGGATTGCGTGTCGGTGACTTCACTGAGAACGTGACGCGCTTGTCCACGCTGGAGCGTCCCAAGGTGGAGCCGCCGGTTGCTCAGGTGTCTGTGGTCGATTACACCGATAACCCAGACGGCCAAGTGACCGTGGTCGTGAACGGCGATTCTTTTACAGTCGCTTCAGGCAACAAGCTTGCAGTGTCTACCAACCTGAAAAACGCGATCAACCTCAAAACCAGCGCTTTGCAGGTGACTGCCTCTGTGGGTGCCAATGATGAACTGGTGCTGACTTCAACTGTGGAGGGTGTTCCCTTCACATTGAGTGGTTCCATTGCCAACGGCAATGAGCGCGTTGTCTTGAGCACCCCCGTGGCCAACAGCCCCAGCCAAGACCGTGCCTTGAAGCATGGCGATTTGGTGATCAATGGCGTGGAAATTCCGGGCAGCATTGAGACCGACGATGTTTATTCTCAGGAAGTGGCCAACAGCAGCAACCGCGCAAGCAGTGCCATTGCCATTGCAAATGCCATCAACTCGAAAACTGAAATCACTGGGGTGAAGGCCGTGCCGAATTCGGCCGTCATGTCAGCGACCTCGGCGGTCAATACCAAGTTGCCGGCCTCGGGTTACTACTCGATTTTTGTGAACGGCCACCAGGTCACGGTTTACCTGAGCCAGAATGAAACGGCCGATGAGCGACTGAACAACATCATCAGCGCCTTCAAAAAGCAAGAAGGCCAGCACGGCGTCGTTGCCAGCAAAAACGCACTTGGCGGCTTGCGCTTGGACACCAAGGATGGCCGCAACTTGTCGGTCTGGTTTGACTCCAAGCAACTCGATGCCGACAACATTGAACGTGACATTACCTCTGAAATGTTTGGCTTGCACTCTGGCACTGCGGTGCCGCAAACCACTACGGTGACCCTGGGTGGCAAGGTGACGGCGGGCGACAAGGTCAGTTTCAAGATCAACAGCACGGTGATTCAGGCCGAAGTGCCTGCCTCGCCAAACAACACCACGGCCAAGCTGGCCGAGGCGTTCTCTGCAGCCATTGCGCGCGCAGGGCTGGACAAAATCGGCATCACCGTCTCCAGCGCGGGCTCGGCGATTTCCTTGACGTCCAGCACCAACGCCTTTGAGGTCAGCAACATTGTGACTGACAACAGCTTGACCTCGGTGGTGTTTGCCACACAGGCAGGCACGCCTGCCGCAAGTGTCACCCCGGTTGCCAGTGATGTGCTTGGATACGACGGCGCCACTTCGACCTGGGACGGCGCCAAGACCCAATACGGCAGCGTGACGCTGGTTTCAGAGAAGCAGTTCACCGTGGACTCTGGCACCAATGGCCACGGCGCAAGCTCTAACTTGAGCGCGCTGGGTTTCATTGAAGGCACTTACGGTGGCCGTTCTGCCGCTGACCTTTCGCCTCCGCGTGTGGGTCGCATGAATTTCCAAGTGGGGCCCAGCGCCAGCCAGGTGATTTCTTTTGATTTGGCCGATTTTGGTAAATCGGGCCCGATCACCCAGGAGATCACATGGGACGTGGATTTGGATCCCATGAAGCCGGGCGACTCGGTGCCGACTCCGGGCACCGCCAACCCCATCCACAATGGAAAGCCGCTGACGCGCAGCTTCATTACTTCCAAAGAGTCTGCTCTGGAAGTTCTGAACAAGCTCGATGCCACCATGGACCGTGTGAATGCCACCCGAGCTACCATGGGTGCGGTGATGAACCGTCTGGACAACGTCATCACCAACCTGACCAATGTGTCGATGAACCTGTCTGCTTCGCGCAGTCAGATCGAAGACGCAGATTACGCCTCTGCCAGTACAGAGCTGGCAAAGACGCAAATCATGCAGCAGGCAGCCACGGCCGTGCTGGCGCAAGCCAACACCAGCCAGCAATCTGTGCTGAAACTGCTGCAAGGCGGTTGATGGCACGGCCGAGAAGTGTCAGCACAGTGACGTCCAGGATGGCTCATCATGCCTGCAGTGCCACTGGCTGACCTTCGAGACCCTCCAAGCGCGGGCCCAAACTGTTGGCAATGTCGCTATTTCAGCATCAGCTGGGATACGTCTCGCCCTTACAGTTGTCGCCTCATGGGTTTCAAAACCAAGGTGCTTCCAAGCTTGGAGGTGTTGCGTGCCGACGGCCAGGTTTGTCAGGGGTTTTCGGCCAAGCAAGCGTTGGCGGCTGTCCCGAACCCCACATCTGCGACAAAAGCCACAACAAAACCGTCAACCCATTATTGGGAAGCTTAAGCCAGGTCTGTCGAGTTTTCGTCTATTGCGTCCTGGAGTATCCTTTAGAATTGAATTCAACCTAAAAAAAGAATTCAAAAGTATTCAATAAATACATGGCATAACGTTTGCTAATCAGTCTTACCTTTATTACAGGCTGATCAACGTGATTGCTTCTTCTGTCAACGCCCTACATGCTGTCTGGCTGGACCCCTTCAGTCCGCTGGGCGAAGCCGAGCGCGCCCAGTTGGATGCCGCTGGCGTCACCCTGGAATGTGTGTCCACTTTGGGTGAAATGAATTTGGCCTTGCGCCGAGCCCATGTGCTGGTGGTTCGATTGAGTGACAGCGCAGACTTGCTGCTGGAAGTCCAAACCCTGATTGCCCAACTGGGTCACAGCGTGCCCGTTTTGTGCCGCGTCGAGCGCCGTCGGCTGGAGGTGGTGGTGGAGGCCATGCGCTTGGGCGCACTGCACGTGCTGCCCGCAGATGAATGGGATCCCCAAGCTTGGCGCGACGCGTTGCAAGGCCTGAACGCCCCAGAGCTCAAAAACAAAAGCTACGTCTTTGTCGACCCCGTCAGCCAACATTTGCTGGCCTTGGCGCAGCGGGTTGCCCAAGCCGAGGTCACGGCCCTCTTGGTCGGGCCCACGGGCGCAGGCAAAGAAGTTTTGGCGCGGGTGTTGCACGAGGCTTCACCGCGTGCCAAGGGGCCGTTCGTGGCCATGAACTGCGCAGCCTTGCCGGAGCACTTGATCGAGGACATGCTGTTTGGCCATGAAAAAGGGGCCTTCACAGGCGCTTTGAAAGAGCACAAAGGCTTGTTCGAGCAAGCGCACGGTGGAACGGTCTTCTTGGATGAAATTGGCGAAATGCCGATCCATTTGCAAGCCAAGCTGCTGCGCGTTTTGCAGGAAAAAAAGCTGAACCGCCTCGGTGGCGAAACGCCCATCTCTCTGGATGTGCGGGTGATCGCCGCCACCAACAAAGACCTGAAGCAAGCCATTCAGCAGCGCGAATTTCGGGAAGACCTCTATTTCCGGATCAGCACCTTCCGGCTGCGCATTCAGCCCTTGGCTGAACGCCCCGGGGACATTGTTCCCTTGGTATTGCAATCGTTGGCGCGCCATGCCAAAGAAGGCGTGCCTTACAGCCTCTCAACGGAAGCGCGTGAGATGTTGTCCCAGTACAGCTGGCCTGGCAATGTGCGAGAGCTTGAAAACGTGGTGCAGCGTGCCGTGGTGCTTTGCAATGGCCGCACCATCACGCCCGTCCACTTGATGTTTGACGAGGGACAGACCCCTGACCTGCCAGTGATGGCCGCTCCGCAAGAGACTTTGCCGACCGTTCCTTCGGCGGCGCCAGAAATGCCGGCCATGCTGCCCGAGCCTGTCGAGGAGGCTGCGCTATCCGCCATTAATTTGCAGCATGCCGTCAAGTCCAGTGAGCAACAAATCATCATGGCGGCCTTGCAAAGCACGGAAAGCCGTGAGGAAGCCGCGCGCAAGCTGGGCATCAGCCCGCGCACCCTGCGCTACAAGCTGGCGCAGTTGCGTAACCGCGGCATGAGCTTGTCTTTCGCTGAATAAGGAGCGCCAGATGATTGACCGAACCTCTGCTGCGAACATCCAGTCCATGCTGGAGACCATTCGTGCCTACCAGTCTCAAGCTGCCACGGGGTCGCGTGGCTTGGAAGAAACGACCGCGCCGAAAACACAGATGCCAAGCTTCACCGACTCGGTGAAGAACATCATCGACCAGGTGAATGACGCGCAGACCAAGTCCACGAAGCTGCAGGAAGCCTATCAGCGCGGTGAAGACGTGCCCTTGACCGATGTCGTTTTGGGCATGCAGAAATCCTCGTTGGCCTTTGAAGCGACCTTGCAGGTCCGCAACAAAGTGCTCAAGGCTTATGAAGAAATTTTGAACATGCCGGTTTAAAGACTGAAAGACAACCATGGCTACCGCAACAGCATCAATGAACACGCCAGCAATGGCCCTGCCCGGCAACGATACCGGGGCACCCGACGCCACCCCCCCCAGCAACGCTCGGCTGCCAGGTCAAGTGGCGTCCGCCGCCTTGAAACCCGGGGAGTTGGCCAAAGGCGTTGCCAACCAAGCCTTGATGGACCCGATGGGGATGGTGCGCGACATGATGCGCCAGCCCACCGTTCGCAAGGTGCTTCCGGTGCTCATCATTTTGTTGGTGGTGGCAGCGTTTGGCTTGGCCTCGCTGTCCATGAAGACACCTTCTTATCGCCCGCTGACCATGATGTTGTCGGAGGCTGACAAGCAATTGGCCCTGGAGGCGCTGCGGGGCGCGGACTTTAAGCCTGAAATTGATGCCGCCACGGGCCAGATCACGGTGCCCGCGAACAAATACCATGAAGCCCGCATGCTGGTCTCGTCCAAAGGCTTGCCGCGCACAGACGCCCAGGGCATTGAGGGCCTCAAGGACATGCCAGCCATGACCACCAGTCAGTTCATGGAGCAAGTTCGCTACAACAACGCCATGGAGCAAGAGTTGGCGCGCACGATCAGCCAGATCGGTGGCATCAAGAGCGCGCGCGTTCACTTGGCGTCCCCCAAGCAAAGCGTTTTTGTGCGCGATCGCGTCCCCACCAAAGCCTCGGTGGTGATCACCCGCGCGCCTGGCAAGTCGGTTTCGTCTGCCAACGTTCAAGCCATTGTGCAACTGGTGGCCTCCAGCGTTCCCTATTTGGCGCCAGAAAACGTGTCCGTGGTCGACAACTTTGGCACGCTGATGAACGACATGCTCAACGAAGCGCCTTTGGGGCTGACCTCGGCGCAGTTGCAGCAAAAACAGCAAATGGAAGACTTGTATCGCACCCGCCTGATCCAGTTGTTGGCCCCCATCGTGGGTGAGGCCAACGTCAGCGCACAGGTGAGCATGGCGCTGGATTTCACCCAGCAAGAAGTGACCACGGAAGATTTTGACGCCCGTGACAAGGGGCCGAAAACGCGTTCGGAATTGTTTGTGGAAGACCGCAACACTTTCAAAGATGCCATTGGCATCCCGGGCTCATTGACCAATACCCCGCCCAACCCCCCGCAAAACCCGGCTGCCACGGCTGCCACCGGCTCGGATGCTGCCAAGGGGCAGAGCGAGAAGGGCGTGCAAGTGACGGCACGCAGCACCAAAAACTACGAGCTTGACCGCGCGGTTCGCCACACCAAGGCGGCGATGGGCACGGTGCAACGCATTGGCGTGGGTGTGCTCATCAACGAGCGCCCCATTCCCGCAGGCACGAAAGTGGAAAAGCCGGCAGATGGCACACCCGCACCGACCACCATCCCCTACACCCAGGAGGAATTGGACCGCCTGAACCAGTTGGTGCGTGGTGCGGTTGGCTTCAGCGAAAGCCGTGGGGATGTGGTGACCGTGGTGGCCACCCGCTTCGAGCCCCAAGTGGATCCTGACTTTGTGCCCTGGTACAAGGACGAAACCATCACGGCCATTGCCAACAGCGGCGTGGTGGCCCTGCTTTTCCTGTTGTTCTTGTTCCTGGTGGTGCGCCCCATGGTTCGCAAGATGACCCGTCCCGAGATCGACCCCGCCGCCATTGCAGCTGCTGCCATCGCCGCAGCCACTGCCGAGGCCGCCGCTGCCGAGAAGCTGAAAGCAGAGCGAATTGCCGCCGCAGAGGCCGAGGTGGCCGCACGCCTGGCCCAGGAGAAAGCCGATCGCGAAGCGGCCGAGGCTGCCGCCGCGAAAGCCGCCGCCGAAGCTGCCGCCGCCGCTGAAGCTGCCGCCGCTGAAGCTGCCAAACTTGCCGAGCAAGAGGGCGAGGAAAAGTCTGAGGAAATTGAAATCCAGGACGGCGAAACCTTGGAAGAGATCAAGGCGCGCATGTCCAGCTTGAAGCCCAAGAAACCCACGATTTCTGCCGACATGTTGAACACAGCCAACACCTACGACGACAAAGTGGCCCTGCTGCGGATGATTGTGTCGGAAGATGCGGCGCGTGCCCGAGTTGCGGGTGTACTGAAGAACATGATTCAATCGAGCTGATAGGCTTGACTGAACGAGGACCTGAACATGGCCGAGAAAGACACCACCGAAATCCAGAGCGCGCCCGTGGGGGCAGACTGGTCGCCCGAATTGCGCGCCGAGATGGCCGCGATGACTTCCACCCAACGGGCAGCGGTTTTGATGCTGCTGTTGGGGGAGGAGCAGGCTGCCGACATCATCAAATACCTGAATCCCAAAGAGGTTCAGGCCTTGGGGGGGGCCATGGTGGCCGCGGCAGATTTGTCACAAGATGCGGTGAATGCCGTTTTGGACGAATTTGTCGACATGCTGAAAAAGCAGACCAGCCTGAGCCTGGGCAACTCTGACTATGTTGAGAAAGTGATGCGGCGTGCCTTGGGCGACGACAAAGCTGCCTCCGTCTTGAACCGAATCATGCCCGGGCAGGGCACCAAGGGTTTGGACATCCTGAGCTGGATGGACGCCCGCTCTATCGCCGACATGATTCGTGGCGAGCACCCCCAAGTGGTGGCCATCATCTTGTCCCTGCTGGAACATGAAGTGGCCGCAGACGTCTTGATTTACCTGCCCTCCGAAACCCGCGCCGAGGTGATTCAACGCGTGGCCAGCTTGGACACGGTTCAGCCCTCTGCCATGGCCGAGTTGGAAGCCATCATGAAGATGCAGTTCTCCAAAAACTCGTCGGCCAAGTCGTCCAGCTTTGGCGGCATCAAGGCGGCGGCGAAGATCATGAACATGACCAAGACCGAGCTGGAAAACTCGATCATGTCCAACTTGGGCGAAATTGACCCTGATTTGATGCAAAAAATCCAGGACAACATGTTCACCTTCGAGAACTTGGTGACGGTTGACAACAAGGGCATCCAGGTGCTGATGCGCAACGTGGAGCCGGACATGCTGATGGTCGCCTTGAAGGGCGCCAGCGACGGAGTCAAAGACCGATTCTTGGACAACATGTCCGAGCGTGCCCGTGGCATGTTCAAGGACGACATGGAAGCCAAGGGCCCTGTGCGCATGGCCGACGTGGAAGAGTCGCAGAAGAAAATCATGCGTATCGCCCGCAAGCTGTCAGATTCTGGCGAATTGATGTTGGGTGGAGCCGATTTTGTTTGAGCCAACGCATTCACAGGTTCCGCCGCAAAAGTGGCAGAACCACGATTTGCTGGTTGCCAAAGAATCTGGCGACTCGCCGTTTCACGCAATGGATTGGGACGCGGTTCCCAAAATCGATTACGCCAGCTCGCAATTCCGACAACTGGCAATCCCAGAGCCTGCCCGCGTGCTGGAAGATGTGCATGAGTTTGTCATGGCGGATTACGGTGGACCCGCATCCCCTGGGGCAACGGCACCCATGCCCGCCGAGCCCGAGCCCCTTGAGGAGCCCGTTCCTGCGCCGCACATCCCAGAACTGACAGAGGATTTGGCGGCCGAACCCTTGAGGGCTACAGACGCTGAGCCCATTGAGTTGGCCAGCGAATTCAGCACCGTCGAAGACAGTTGCGTCACCGATGCCGAAATGAGCGCCTTGCCGGATGAGGATTTTGCGGCCAGGCCTGCCCAAGACGAGCCCGTGCCTGCAGCCGTGGCCACGCTGGACAGCGAGGCCCTGGCACTTGCCTGCGAAGAGGCTTACCAGCGCGGCCTGGCCGATGGCCTTGCGCAAGCTGAAAGCGACACGGCGGCAGCCATTGCACAGGCCGTGGCTGGCGTGGAGGCACAGGCGCGCGAGGAAAAGGCCGAGGCGTTGTTGCAGCAACACCAAGAATTGACAGACCTGATGCAGCCCGACCTGGCACTCCTGCGTGAAGTCACGCAGAAACTGGAAGCCTGGGCCGAAAACCCCAAGCAGCTTTTTGAGCCGCTCAAGCGCTTGTCGGTCCACATTGCAGAGCAATTGGTGCTGGCCGAGCTGAACACTTCCGGGGCTGCCATCGAGCGGCTGGTTCAGCGTTGCCTGGACGAGCTGAATCTGCATGGCTCACAGGTTGTCACGGTTGAGTTGAACCCGCAAGACAAGGCGCGCTTGCAAGAGGTTGCCAAGGACATGCTGAGCCAAGTTCAGCTTCAAGCCATCCCCAGCCTGCAGCCTGGGAGCGTGCGAGTGATTGTCAATGACACCCAGGTTGAGGATTTGGTGGAGCACCGCCTGCAAGCGCTGGCGCATGGGCTGTTGGGCCAGCCCGAAGCTTGGCGTGAAAAGTCGCCCTTCTTCCGGCAGCCGCTGGCTCAGCGCGAAAGCGAAGTCCAAGACGTCGGCCAGCGCCCTGCATTGCCTGACATTTCCCCTGATGAGGTGCTCGATGCATGACCTTGTGAACGTCGCGCTGAGAACGCTGATGTGCCTGGCATTTTTGATCTGGGTGGTTCGGCCTATGCTGTTTGCGTTGAGCCGGCGCGAGCCCAACCAACTGGAAATTGAAGAGGTTGTGGATTCAGCGGTCCACTCTGCCTTTCGCTCATTGGGCGTCAAGAACCCGCCGCCAAGCTTGCCAACAATTGGCCATGTGGCAGCGCCGGAGCCGGCCTTAGAGCCCGAGCTGACGCCTGAGCCAGAGCCGACTTCACAAGACAGCCCAGCCGAAGGTGACGTACCCGCTGGCGATGTCCTTGAAGCGGCCGGCGTGCAGCCCCAAGCGGCTGAGAGTGAGCCGGTGCAAGCCGCCGCTGAAGCCAGCGAAGCCGCCGAGGCCAACCCCGAGGATGCCTTGCGCGAAATGCGTGAGCGCATCAAGCAGGAGCAAAAGAAGGCCGCCAAGCCAACCATACCTGCGGAATTGCTGCAGGACGCCAACAGCTACGAAGACAAGCTGATGGTGGTGCGCATGATGGTCGACCAAGAGCATGCGCGCGTGGCCAGTGTGTTGAAACGCATGATCAAAATTGATTGAGCTTGCACATGATTGATTTTGCCGAAGAGGTCACCCATTGCATTCCACGATTGCGCGCGCCTGAGCCGCAACGCACAGGGACCCTCGTGCGTTTGGTGGGCCTGACGCTGGAGACGCGGGGCATCATGGCGCCCTTGGGCGCTTGCTGCGAGGTGATAGGGCGGCACGGCCATCGGGTTGAGGCTGAAGTCGTGGGCTTCCATGACAAAACCTTGTTCTTGATGCCTTTCACCGATCCCGTAGGCGTTGGCCCGGGCGACATGGTGCGGGTGCTCAGTCACTCCTCGCAAGTGAGTTTAGGGCCCGAGCTGCTGGGGCGCGTGATTGACGGCCGAGGCCAGCCCCTGGATGGCAAGCCGGCGCCCCGATGCCGCGACACGTTGGCCTTGATGGGGCGCCCTTTGAACCCGATGGAGCGGGGCCCCATTCAACACGTGCTGGACGTTGGCGTGAAGGCCATCAATGGCGTGCTGACCATGGGCCGAGGCCAGCGAATTGGCTTGGTCGCTGGCTCAGGCGTTGGCAAGAGCGTGCTGTTGGGCATGCTGACCCGCTTCACCAAGGCTGATGTGGTGGTGATTGGCTTGATTGGCGAGCGCGGCCGCGAGGTCCAAGCGTTCATCAGCGAGTCATTGGGGGCTGAGGGCTTGGCGAAGTCTGTGGTGGTGGCTGCGCCTGCCAATCTTTCACCTGTCTTGCGATTGAAGGCGACTCACATGACGCATGTGATTGCCGAGTATTTTCGAGACCAAGGCAAAAACGTCTTGATGCTTTGTGACAGCCTGACCCGGGTGGCACACGCCCAGCGAGAGATTGGCCTGGCCATTGGCGAGCCGCCAACCGCCAAGGGCTATCCCCCGTCGGTCTTTGCCTTGCTGCCCAACTTGATTGAACGCGGTGGCGTGGGCCGCCATGGGCATGGCTCCATCACGGCCATCTACACCGTGCTGGCGGAGGGCGACGATGCCGCCGACCCGATTGTGGACATTGCCAGGGCCTCTCTGGACGGTCAGGTCATGTTGTCACGCAAGCTGGCAGACACCGCCCATTACCCCGCCATTGACTTGAATGGCTCCATTTCGCGCTTGATGCAGTCTTTGCTGAGCAGCGAGGACCTCAAGATGTCCAACAAATTGCGCCGCCTGTGGTCGCTGTACCAACAAAACGAGGATTTGATCCAAGTGGGGGCCTATGAGAAGGGCTCGAGCGCAGAAGTCGATGAGGCCATTCGGCTGCATGAGCGCATCGTCAATTTTTTGCGGCAAGACATGCACATTGGGCAGGATTACGAAAGTACCCGCCAAGAGTTGCGCCAATTGCTGGCAGCCTCTTGATGAGATGACACCATGAAAGCAAGAGAATGTTGGCCCGTGCTGGCCAAAAAAGCCCAGGATGAAGTGGACGCCGCACTGGCTGTGGTTGTCCAAATTCGTCAAAACATTGAGCACCTTCAGTCCAGGCGCCAGCAGCTGCTGGACATGTATGCAGATTACAAGCGGCGCATTGAAGACAAGCAGCAGCAATGGCACTCCATGGCAGACACCGCCAACCATCGCCAGTTCATGTCCCACTTGCTACAGTTGGTGGACCGCATCGACCTGGATTTGCAGCGCGCCCACAATGACTTGACCCAAGCCCGTGAGGCCCAGCAAAAAGCCGATCAGCAGCGCGTCAAGATGGCCTCCTTGATGGAGCAAGACCTGCACCGGGTCAAGGTTTACCAGCAGAAAAAAGACCAGAAGCACATGGATGCTTTGGGCATCACCTTGTTCAATTTGAAGGCTTGACCCAGCCGGCCTCCAGCCAGTGCCAGTAATGCGGCCGAAACGCCCAAGGGATCCACTGCGTGGCGGTGCCTTGCGGAAAAACCACCCGGGTGGCGTGGTCCTGCCAAATGCCTTTGGCGTCGAGTTTCTGAAGCAGCCGCTGTGTGCCGGCATCGTCCAACAAGGTTGACCCAGGGTGTGCTAGGGCCAGTGCTGAGCGGTTGAGCTGCGTTTTTTCGTCTGTCGGCCCAGAGTACATGTCGTGCAGGCTGCCCCACTCCCGTCCATCGAGCACGTGTTTCAACTGTCCCAGTTGGCGTTCGGCCGCGTCTTCATCCCCTAGCCTGTAGCGAAGTTGTCCCAGCAAATTGTCGAACCAGACAAATGCATCCGGGTGGCGATCCAGCAGGGCGGGCAGGCCCGCGATGGCATCGCAGCGGTGGAAGTGAATCTCTGTGGGGAGCGCTTGCAAGGCCTTGCCATGGCGCCGCTTGAAGAGCCAAGGTGCCAACGGGTCAATGTCATAGGCATCGATCCTGGCGAAGCGCTGCAGCCAGGCGGGCGGCATCATCCAGCCTGCGCTGCCCCCCAGCAGCACCAAATGGCGCGAGCTTGGCTTGATGTGGCCTAAGAAAGCGTCAATGGCTGACAGGGTGCCTTCCCACCTTTTGAGGGAACTGAGCGCATGAACGTGCCAATTCAAGCCGCCGGTGCCGCCGGCACTCAGGGCGTCTTGAAACCAATGGCCCAAGCCATGCTTGGGAGAGCGGCTGCTGGTCACAGGCTATCCAGCAATGACAGGGGGCAGGGGTGTCGAGAATCCAACATGGTCCGGACTTTGCGAGTGAAATGCAACATAAAAGACTATAACGTGCGGGATAATTGATTCCATCGCATTTTCTCCAAAAATGTCAAAAACCAAGAGGTAACACATGGCGTCTATTGATTGGGCTCGGTATGCCCTGAGCGCCACCTGGGTGCTGGTGTTGATGGGCGGGTTGCTTTGGTGGCTTCGCCGGCGCAAGACGGCGTTTTTTCCCAAGGTGGACGCGCGACGGGTGCAGGTCCTGGAAATTTGCCCGTTGGGCCTCAAGCACAAGATGATGCTGGTGCAGGCAGACAAGCAAATGGTGCTGGTCTCCGTCAACCCTCAAGGCTTGCAAACTTTGCATGCATGGCCCGCCGCCGAGATTGTGGCCCCACCGTCAACCGTTTCGCAAGGAGTGAACCATGCGGCTTAAACATTGGCTCCCCATTCTGGGGCTGCTGGCTTTGTTGGTTCCTGCATGGGCGCAGGCGCAAGGCATACCCATGGTCAACGTGACGGGAGGCAAGTCTGGCCAGCAATACAGCCTGACATTGCAATTGCTGGCATTGATGACAACTTTGACGTTGTTGCCATCCATCCTGCTGATGATGACTTCCTTTGTCAGGATCATCATCGTGCTGTCCATTTTGCGCCAAGCTTTGGGGACGGGCCAAACGCCGCCCAACACGGTGCTGGTGGGGTTGGCGTTGTTCTTGACGCTTTTCATCATGTCCCCAGTGTTTGATGACGTCTACCAAAATGCGATAGGTCCGTACATGAACGGCAACTTGCCATTTGAGAAAGCCTTGGCCAAAGCGGAAGTGCCGGTGCGCGACTTCATGATCCATCAAACGCGCGAAGATGACATCACCATGTTCATGCAAATCGCGCAGAAAAAAGAAATCGCCAGCGCAGCAGACGTGCCCTTCACCACTTTGATGCCAGCCTTTCTCACTTCGGAGCTGAAAAGCGCCTTCACCATTGGCTTCATGATCTACATTCCTTTTGTGGTCATTGACCTGATCGTTGCCAGCGTGCTGATGTCCATGGGCATGATGATGCTCTCGCCCATGATCATCTCGATGCCGTTCAAGCTGATGCTGTTTGTCCTGGTGGATGGCTGGACCTTGTTGATGGGGTCTTTGGCATCCAGTTTCATATTTAAGTGAGGTTCAGATGGATACAGCCATGGTGGTAGATCTGGGTCGGCAGGCGCTTTGGATGACCATGCTCATTTCGGCGCCCTTGTTGGGCGTGGCCCTTGTTGTGGGCTTGATCATCGGTATTTTTCAAGCGGCAACCTCGATCAACGAGCAAACCTTGAGCTTCATTCCCAAGCTGGTCGCGCTGGGGCTGACCTTGGCGATTCTGGGCGGTTGGATGATCAACACGCTGGTGGACTACACCCGTGTCTTGTTTGGCCGCATCCCGACCCTTTTTGGCTGAGAGGGCGCAAGATGAATTTGCTGATGCTCGATTTGGTCGATCGCTTTTACGCGCTGATCTGGCCTTTGCTGCGCATCTCGGCGTTCATGGGCTTTGCCTCCATTTTCTCGATTCGAGCCGTCAATTTGCGCTTGCGCATCCTGATCTCGTTTGGCTTGACGGTTTTCATTGCCTTGCAAATCGACATCCCCAAGATTGACCCTGTGACCGTGCTTGGGTTGAAGGAAATTTTCAATCAGCTTTTCATTGGGTTCAGCATGGCCATGGTCATGCAACTTGCCACCGCAGCCTTGGTGGTCGCAGGCCAGGCATTGTCTGGCTCCATGGGCTTGAGCATGGCGAACATGATTGACCCGACATTGGGCAACGTGCCCGTGCTGTCGCAATTTTTCACCTTGCTGGGCACCTTGGTGTTTTTGGCCATCGGGGGCCATTTGATCGTTTTTGGCATCCTTCTGGAGTCTTTCCAGCAATTCCCCATCGGGCAAAGCCTGATGACGCAAGAGTTCATGGGCAAGATGGTTTCGTGGAGCGCCCTGATGTTTGTCGCCTCTTTGCTGATTTCCCTGCCGGTTTTGGTCACTTTGTTGTTTGTCAACATTGGCTTGGGCTTTGTCACCCGTGCCGCCCCCAGCTTGAACATTTTTTCTGTTGGCTTTCCCGCCATGGTGGTGTCGGGCTTCCTGGTCCTGTGGCTGGCATTGCCCAACGTGATTGGGCGAATCAACTGGCTTTGGGTGCAAACCTTCAATCAACTGCGCAGCTTGTTGCTGACTTGAGATGGCAGAAGAAGGCGCATCCGAACGGACAGAAGAACCTACTGCGCGAAGGCTGCAAAAAGCCCGCGAAGACGGGCAAGTCGCGCGTTCCGTGGAATTGCCCACGGCGGTGATGCTGGTCACCGCGACGCTGTTCTTCACCCTCATGGGCAGTTGGATGTTCAAGCAGATGGGGCAACTGTTCACCTACCAGTTGGCTTTTGACCGTAAGGTCATGGACAAGGCAGAGCTGCTGCCCGCGCTCTTTGGCCAATCGATGCTGGAAGGCTATTTGCTGATCCTGCCCATCATGCTGGTCCTGTACGTGATGGCCATCATCTCATCCGGCTTGACCGGAGGGTTCATTTTTTCGATGCAGCTGATCAGCCCCAAATTCAACAAGCTCAACCCCTTGAGTGGGTTGGCACGCATGTTTGGCATGAAGGCATTGATTGAGCTGGCCAAATCAATTGGGAAATTTGTCATTGTCGGCGCCATCTTGCTGCTCTCTGTGATGCACAACATTGACGATTTGTTGAACCTCAACCGCATGGACCTGGGCACTGCGGTACGGCATGCGGGCGAAATGATCATTGACGCCTGTTTTTGGATGAGCATGGGCTTGGTGTTGATCGCTGTGGCGGATGTGCCATTGCAGCGCTACCAAGTTCACAAAAAGCTCAAGATGACAAAGCAGGAAATCAAGGACGAGATGAAGGATGCCGAAGGCCGCCCAGAGGTGAAGGCCCAAATTCGGCGCCGCCAGCGAGAGATGGCCAACAACAAAATGATGGCCAAGGTGAAAGACGCCGATGTCGTGATCACCAACCCGCAGCATTTCGCAGTCGCCCTCGAGTACGACCCCAGCGCAGACGGCGCGCCCATGCTGATCGCCAAGGGGACCGACGATTTGGCCCGGCGCATTCGCGAGTCTGCGAAAGAAGAGGGCATCCAGCTGTTTGAAGCGCCAGAATTGGCGCGTGCCTTGTACTTCACGACCAAGGTGGATGAGCCCATTCCTGAGTCGCTTTACCACGCGGTGGCCCAAGTCATCGCGTATGTTTTCAGTTTGAACGACCGTTATCCTGGCTCACAAGGGTATGTCAAGCCCAGCCCGAAGATCCCGGACAATATGCGTTACGACGAAAATGGATTCTTAATGCAATGAACGGCTTGAATGAACCGGCTCTCCTATGACTGATTTCTACCAAAGCCCCGGCGATAAGCTTCGCTTGGAAGTGTTGCTGAAAACGCTGAGCGAAGGCAGCCTCAACCTCGCCATCTTGGGCGAAGACGATGTGGTGCTTGCGCACTACGCCCGAAGAATTGCGCAGCATTTGCGCCAGCACGGCGACATCGAGGTGGAGCTGTGGGCGTCGACCGACTCGGAGAAGTTGGTCAAGCGGTTCAATGAAATTCTCTCTGAGCTTTCCTTGGATCAGGCGTTGGACAAGGCACAGAAAGCGGCGACCAAGCGCTACATGATTTTTCCAGATGCGCAAGCCATACAAGACATCGACCTGCAATTGTTGGCGCGGTTGGTCAACGGGTTTCCAGCCAGCAACATCCATGTCGTCTTGTTGGTCAACAGTTTGGAGCCCCACGAGCGAAAATTAGAGGCCTTTGGGAAAAGCTTGATGCAATGGTCGCTCGAGTCCGAAAACCCCAGCCCCAAGCGCGCGCAGCGCATAGAAACCCGGGACGAAGTCTTGCCGCAGCCTGTGTCGCCCCAGGCCCCTGACTTGACGCCCATGCCGCATGGCGCTGTTCCCACCTTGGAAGAAACGGCGCCTTCTGCGAACAGCTGGGACCCACCGATCGCGCCGGCCCCAAAGGGGGGCGCGCGACTGGCCTGGGGCTTGTTAGGCGTCTTGCTGCTGTCTTTGGTGTTGTTTGGCTTCATGTACCAGGAACAGATCAAATCTGAACTGGAGGCCATGCAGGGGTACTTGTCGCGTTCGGCCCCGAGCAAAGTCAAAGAGCCGCCATCTTCCACGACGCCAACTGTGGGGATGTCCAGCACCACCCAACTGCCTGTCAAGCCCGATGACTCTCTGATCCCGGAGAAAGAGGCCTTGGTCAAATCGGAACCTGCGCCTGCCGCAGTGCCCCCTGCGGCACCCGCTTCGGCCCCCGCCGCCGCGCAGCCGCTGGCGCCTGTTGCAGCGCCTCAGCCCGAGCCGAAGCCAGAGACGAAGCCGGAGACGAAGCCGGAGACGAAGCCGGAGCCGGAGCCGAAGCCGAAGCCGAAGCCAGAACCAGCTGTCGCCAGTGCGCGGGACGACAAAATTTGGGTAGACAAACTGCCAGCAGGAGGGTGGATGCTTCAGCACGCGGCCTTTGACACGCAGCAGGAAATTGAATTGTTTCAGTCAAAGCAAGCGTCCTTCAAGGAGGGCAGAGTGCTCAAAACCAAGCGCAAGTCTGGGGCCAGTTACTTTATCTTGGTCACAGGTCCCTATGCAACGCGGCAAGAGGCGGAAAGCCTGATGAAAACCGACCCTGCCATGGCGAAATCGTGGCTCAGGGCCACCAAGTCAGTCAAAATTCAATTCCAAGACTGAGTCAACTTCTTGGGTTTGGTGCCGATTGCTTAGGGGAGGATATTCCACATGAGTGAAGACATTATTCGAAGCACCAAAGAGCACGAGGTGGTGATTCCCGAAGGCTCGATCAACGCGAAAAGCAAGACCAGCTCGGTTGCGAGCGGGTCTCTTCAGCCTGAGCATGTTGAACGCGTGACCAGCAGCAACACGGTGGTGGATCGGCGTGTCTCAGTGGATGAAGCCCAGCGCCCAGACAGCGAGAACGTCCAACTTGGCCCTGAGGATGGCACCGCAGAAAACCGGGTCCGCCTCCCAGAGTCACCGCAAGAAGAAAACCGAGCCCTGTTGCCCCCGGGCGCGTCGCAGGACAGCCATGTGAAGCTGCCTACGGACGAAGGCATGGGCGAGCACCGCGTCAAAATTTCCTCGGATGCCGCTGAACTCAGCGATCCTGACTTGTTGGCATTGGAGGATGGGCATCATAGCCATTCTGCCGCCATTGCCGCCGACGCCGCGGCTGGGCCAACGCCAGATTCCCTTGTTTCGGCTCAAGTTGAGGCCAGCGTGGCCGATAAACGTAGAGAAGAGTTCGTGGGACGCGTGGTCAAGCTTCGTGAAGAGGTCGACCAACTGAATCAGCGCCTGGATCGACTCGAAAAGTAATTCAAAGGAACTCATATGGCGCAAGAGAACACCAGCGACGCGGCCAGCGAATCGCCCAAGGCGGATTCCGCTGGGGCGAGCGCCGCCAAGCCTGAAGTGTCGGCATCGGCGCCAGAGGGGATGCTGGACAAGGCCGCCTTGGCTGAAGGCCTGGACCACCTGGAAGAGGAGGCCGCGGATTCAACCGAGGTCGCCAAGCAGCTGGAAGAGCTGACGGGCGTGGTGCTCAGTTCGGCCGAAGTGTCCACCCGCTCAGCGTCTGTGGCGGCCAACATCAGCCAAGACATGCGAACCGTGATGGACCAGGTCACGGAATCGCACAAACGCAGCGTCCAGCATTCGCGCATCATCCTGGGTGGACTTTTGGCTTTTTTGCTGATTGGCTTGGGAACCTTCTTTGCCATTGCCACGCGCATGCACCAAAACATTCGGCAATTGGACTCGATGGCGCTGGCTGTAGGCAAGCGCGTGGTCGACCTCGATGCCACCGTGAATGCGTTTGTGGAGACCAGCCGCACCTTCAACGACTTGAACGAAAAGCTGGAGAAACAAGCTGAGTTGCAAGGCAAGTTGGAGCAGCGTTTTGACGACATCCAGAAAACGGTCGCGTCTGTGCCCAGCTTGGTGGCGGACCAATCTGGCAAAACTCTGGACACCAAATTACAAGGCCTGCAAAAACAAATTCAGGCGCTGGAAGCCAAGGTTCAGGATTTGTCTAAGCGCCCGCAGCCCAACCCCAACCCCGGGCCCAGTCAACAGGCCGTGATTGCTGAAATTCAAAAACTTAAAAAGGACTTGGACACAGCCAGCGCCAACGCCAAAGCAGCCGCAGTGGCGGCTGCCCAAGCACAGGCACAGGCACAGGCACAGGCGAAAGCCAAACCTGAGCCGAAGCCAGAGCCAAAACCTGAGCCCAAGCCAGAGCCGAAACCTGCGGAAGTCAAGCCGCCACCGCCGCCGCCTGTGCCTGCGATGCCACCTGCGCCTTCACAGCGTGACAAGATGCTGGTCTACCCGCGACCCAACACCAACAACGGCAATCAGTGAAGCGTTCTGGCTTGAAAGCTTGAAGCGCTCGCTGAAAGCCAGTGATCCTGAAAAATCAGCGGCAGGTCTTTCAAGGCCTCTGCGTTGTTGGCTTGGCGCAAGCTCCCTTGGGCCACGGTCGGGTAAAGCGCAGACAAGGGGCGTGTCTCAGCATGGCTCACTCTGCGCATGACATGGCGCAGTGACAGCTCCGAGGGCGCATGCAGCCCTGCGGCCTCCAGCAATTCTTTGAGTGACTCCAGCGTGTTGCGATGAAAGTTGCGCACACGCTGTGCTTTGTCCGGCACCACCAAGGCCACTTGGCGCTTGGCATCCTGGGTGGTGACGCCCGTGGGGCAATGGCCCGTGTGGCAAGTCTGGGCCTGAATGCACCCCAGGGCGAACATGAAGCCGCGCGCGCTGTTGCACCAATCGGCGCCCAGCGCAATCGCACGCACCATGTCAAAGGAGCTGACAATTTTGCCGCTGGCGCCCAAGCGGATGTGCTGGCGCAAATCCAGCCCCAGCAGGGTGTTGTGCACCAGACGCAAGCCCTCTTGCAAGGGGGTGCCCATGTTGTCCGAGAACTCCAGCGGGGCTGCGCCCGTGCCACCTTCCGAGCCGTCCACCACGATGAAGTCGGGCAGGATGCCGGTCTCCTGCATGGCTTTGGCAATGCCGAACCATTCCCAGGGATGGCCTATGCAAAGCTTGAAACCCACGGGCTTGCCTTGGGAGAGTTCGCGCAGCTTTTGCACAAATTGAAGGAGTTCGACGGGTGTTGAAAAACTGCTGTGACTGTTGGGTGACACACAGTCTTCGCCCACGGCGACGCCGCGCGCTTCGGCAATTTCAGGGGTGACCTTGGGTCCCAACAGCACCCCGCCATGGCCAGGCTTGGCGCCTTGGCTCAGCTTGATTTCGATCATTTTAACTTGCGGGCTGGAGGCGTTCTCCTGGAATTTCTCTGCGCTGAAATGGCCGTTGGCGTCGCGGCAGCCAAAGTAGCCTGAGCCGATTTCCCAAATGAGGTCCCCCCCATGCACACGGTGGTAGCGCGAGATGGACCCTTCTCCTGTGTCGTGGGCAAACCCGCCCATGCTGGCGCCTTGGTTCAACGCCATGATGGCATTGGCGCTGAGCGCGCCAAAGCTCATGGCGGACACGTTGAACAAGCTGATGTCGTAGGGCTGTTGGCATTGGGCGCCGCCAACGTGCACACGGAAATCATGCCCTTCGATGTGCGAGGGCGAGACGGAGTGAGTCAGCCATTCATAGCCTATGGTCTTGACGTCCAGTTGCGTCCCAAACGGCCTTTTGTCGGATTGCCCTTTGGCGCGGGCATAGACCAAGGAGCGTTGCGCCCGGGAGAAAGGCGCAGCCTCGGTTTCGCTTTCCAGAAAATACTGCCGCAACTCTGGCCGGATGGTTTCCAGCATGAAGCGAAGATGGCCAATGATGGGGTAGTTGCGCAAAATGGCATGGTGGGTCTGCTGCAGGTCGTGGATGCCAACGACCGCCAAAAACCCAAACAGGAGGGCCCACAAGCCACCATTTCCAGAAACGACAAAGATCGCCAGAGAAACGCACAGTCCGGCCAAGGCCACAAAGAATGCGGTAAAGCGCACGGGATAGAAATGGTTCAAACGTTCCAGCATGGGGGCTCCATTGGGCTGAGAGAAGTTGATTTAACAAAATCAACAAGATAGGTGCGAAGCTTAGAAAGGGTGGTCGCGCCTGACCATGAGGGTAAACCTTTGGTGGGTCTCCCTAATCGTGAAAACCCCATCGCATCATCGATGGTTTTGCGCGATGCTTTGCAGCCGAGACAGGAGGCAACCATGTACAAAAAGATTTTGCTGGCTTACAACGGCTCGTTGAGCGGTCAAAAGGCTTTGCTGGATTCTGGCGGCCTGGCAGCCTGGGGGCAGGCTTCGCTGCATCTGGTGGCCGTCATGCCCTTGAACCTGAACACCGTGGTGGCGGAGGGCATTGTGTATTCCATGCAGGAAGAAAAAAGCCAACGCCAGGCCTTCCAAAAAATTCTGGATGAAGGCCTGGCCATCTTGGCCCAGCACGGTTACCAGGCCACTGGCGAGCTGCTGTCAGGGGACGCCATTCATGAAATTTGCGCCTGTGCCAAGCGCATCTCAGCCGATCTCATTGTGGTGGGCCACAAGCACAAGAAAGGCTGGGTGGAGCGTTGGTGGTCGGGCTCGATTTCCACCTCGCTGATCGAAGAGTCGCCCTGCAGCGTCTTGGTCTCGATCGTGTGATTTACTCGGCCTTTGCGCCCGAGTCTTTCACCACTTTGGACCACTTCGCAATTTCAGCGGCTTGGTACTTGGTCAACTCTTCCGGGGTCGACAGCACGGCGTCCAAGCCCAGGGTTTTCAGGCGCTCTTGCACCTCGGGCAAACGGTAAACGCGCTGCACTTCGGCGTTCAAGCGGTCAATGACGGGCTTGGGCGTACCGGCGGGGGCAAACATGGCGAACCAAGTGGTGGCTTCAAAGCCAGGAATGGTCTCGGCCACCGTCGGCACGTCCGGCGCGGCTGCCGAGCGCTTGGCCGTGGTTTGCGCCAGTGCGCGGATCTTGCCTTCGCGGGCCATGGGCAAGGCCGAGGGCATGTTGTCGAACATCAGCTGAATGCTGCCGCCAATCAGGTCGGGAATGGCGTACTGACGGCCTTTGTAGGGCACATGGGTCATGGAGGTGCCGGTCATGGACTTGAACAACTCACCCGACACATGGACCGAGGTGCCCACGCCGGGCGAGCCAAAGGACAATTTGTTGGGGTTGGCCTTCATGTAGGCCACCAGCTCGGTCACGTTTTTGACCGGCAGGTCATTGTTCACCACCAGCAAGTTGGGGGCGGAGGCGATCAATGCGATAGGGGTGAAATTTTTCACCATGTCGTAGGGCATCTTTTCGTACAAAGAGCCATTGATGGCATGCGTGCCCACCGTGCCCATGACGAAGGTGTAGCCGTCGCCAGGGGCTTTGGCCACGATGTCGGCACCAATGTTGCCGCCTGCGCCGGGCTTGTTGTCCACCACCACCGGCTGGCCCATTTGCGCCTTTTCGCTGAACAGGCGCGCCAGAATGTCAGGCGCACCGCCTGAGGGGAAGGTCACCACCAGGCGCATGGGCTTGTTGGGATAGCTGGCTTGTGCCCAGGCGTTGCCTGAGCCCAAAGCCAGCAGCGCCAGGGATGCGGGCACGATGTGCTTCAGAAAAAACGAACGTTGCATGGTCAATCTCCTTTATTTTGAAATGGATGCGCTCCAGCGCTCGTCCCAACCATGGCGAGCCTGGTCGAGGTCGCGCCGCTGGCGCTTGGTGGGCCGGCCTTGCTCAATGCTCAAGGCCGGCTCGCGGGACAGGCGCCTTTGCTCGCGGGTTTGTTCGCCCAACAAAAGGCTTTCAGGCGTTTCGGCATAGAGTTGTTGAGCCACCGGGGCCGGGCCCCGTTGTTGGCTCAATCCCTGAACTTGGACAGTACGCACCACGGCAGTTTGGCGAATGGCGACAGTGTCGCCGATCTTGATGTCCCGTGCCGGCTTGGCCTCTTGGCCATTGACCTGAACACGGCCTTTCAAGATTTCGTCGGTGGCCAGCGAGCGGGTCTTGAAAAACCTTGCCGCCCACAGCCACTTGTCAATGCGCATTTTGTCCATGGTTTTTGATTGTGCGGGAGAATGCTATCCCATGTCTTCTTCCCCACTTTTGCCCTACCTGACCCAAGCGCAAGCGCCGCTGACCCGGCCCATCCGTGCCTTGAATGAATTTGGCGACCTGCAAGACCTGGACATTCCTGCCGAGCGGGCCTTGACAGTTTATGTGGACAAACAAGAGCTGGTGACCCTCATGACCTTGGGGGCCCACCCTGAATGGCTGGTGCTGGGGTATTTGCGCAACCAGCGCCTGGTGGCCAGCGTTGACGAAGTGGAATCCATCACCGTCGATTGGGACGCTGGGGAGGAGGGTGCGGGTGTCGCTGCCGTCAAAACCCGCCAGGGCCTGCAGGACTTGGCCAGCAAGACGCAACACCGCGTGGTCACCACGGGTTGTGGGCAAGGCAGTGTGTTTGGCGACTTGATGTCGGAGGTGGAAACCCTCACCTTGCCGACAGCCCGTTTGACCCAAGCGCGCCTGTATGCGGTGCTGAACACCATGCGCATTCAAGAAACCACTTACAAATCGGCTGGCTCGGTGCACGGTTGCGCTTTGTTTCAAGGGGAAGACTTGCGTTTGTTCGTGGAAGATGTGGGCCGTCACAATGCCATTGACACGCTGGCCGGCTGGCATTGGTTGCAAGACAACACAGCGTTGAACCCCGCCGAGGCCTTGTTCTACACCACCGGCCGCTTGACCAGTGAGATGGTGATGAAGTCTGTGCAAATGCAGGTGCCAGTCGTGGTGTCGCGCAGCGGCATCACGCAAATGGGCTATGAAATCGCCGAACGCCTGGGGCTGTGCACGGTGGGCCGCGCGACCCACAAGCATTTCTTTTGTTACACCGCCCAAGACCGCTTGGTGGTGCAACCCGAGTTGGCCCAAGGTGGCGTCAAGGTGGTGACCTGAATGGCTGTTCTGCAAGCCGCATGGCGTTCCCTTTGGCGTGACGCACGCGCCGGCGAGCTGCGCTTGCTCTTGGTGGCGGTGTGCCTGGGTGTGGCCGCTTTGAGCTCAGTGGCCTTTCTGGCCAACCGACTGAATGCAGGCTTGCAACGCGATGCGGCTCAGTTGTTGGGCGGTGACGCCGTGGTGGTCAGCGATCAGCCACCGCCTGATGCTTTTGTGCAGCAGGCGCGAGACGCTGGCTTGCAGGTGGTGAGCACCCTGAACTTCCCCACCATGGCACGCGCCACACAAGACAAGGGCGGGCAGAGTCGCCTGGTGGCCCTGAAGGCGGTCAATCCAGGCTACCCGCTGCGTGGGCGTTTGCAGGTGCTGCAAAACGAGCAAGCGGTAGACACCCGAGACATTCCTGCGCAAGGCGAAGTCTGGGTGGAGGCCCCCTTGCTGGAGGCTTTGGCCTTGCAGGTTGGAGACGAGCTTTTGTTGGGCGACGGCCGGTTGCGCGTGTCGCGGGTGCTGTGGGCCGAGCCTGACCGCGGCGCCGGGTTCATGAACTTCGCGCCGCGGGTCATGCTGAACGAGCAAGACTTGGCCTCGACCCGCCTGGTGCAGCCGGCCAGTCGCATCACCTGGCGTCTGGCGGTGGTGGGGCCTGTGGCAGCGGTCAAGGCCTATACCCAGTGGGCAGAAGCACAAAGCAAGTTGCCTGAAGTCAGAGGCGTTCGCATCGAAACTTTGGAAGCAGGCCGTCCCGAAATGCGGCAAACGCTGGACCGCGCCGGCAAGTTTCTGCGCTTGGTGGCGCTGTTGGCGGCCCTGCTCAGTGCGGTGGCGGTGGCTTTGGCGGCCCGTGCATTTGCCAACCGCCACCTGGACGATTGCGCCATGCTGCGTGTGCTGGGACAAAGCCAGCGCAACATTGCTTGGACCTACACCCTGGAGTTTTTGGCGGTGGGCATTGTGGCCAGCCTGAGCGGTTTGTTCCTGGGATTTGGCTTGCACCTGGTGTTCGTGCAACTCTTGGCGGGCTTGGTGGAAACGGCTTTGCCCATGCCGGGTTGGGCGCCCTGGGGGCAAGGCCTGGGCATCGGCTTGACCCTGATGGTGGCGTTTGGTTTGCCGCCGGTTCTGCAATTGGCCAGTGTGCCCGCGTTGCGCGTGATTCGCCGCGATGTGGGCCGCATGCAGGTCGCTTCGCTAAGTGTGCTGGGGCTGGGCCTGATGGGCTTTGCGGCTTTGTTGGTCAGCGTCAGCCAGGACTGGTGGCTGGGCCTGATGGTGGTGGGAGGTTTTGCCGCTGCCTTGCTGCTGTTCGCCGGCATGGGCTGGCTGGCCGTGATGGCCTTGCGCAAAGCCTTGAATGAAGAAACCGCACCGATTTGGCTGGCCATGGCCACACGCCAGTTGGCGGCGCGGCCTGGCTTTGCCATGGTGCAAGTCAGCGCCTTGTCGGTGGGCTTGCTGGCCTTGATGCTGCTGGTCTTGCTGCGCACCGACTTGGTCAGCAGTTGGCGCCAAGCCACGCCTGCCAATGCCCCGGACCGCTTTGTGATCAATGTGCAGCCCGAACAATCGGAGGATTTTCAAAAAACATTGCGCGAGGCGGGCATTGCGCAATTTGACTGGTACCCCATGATTCGGGGCCGCCTGGTGGCCATCAATGGCGAAACCATCACGCCCGAACGTTTTCAGGACGAACGCGCGCAACGCTTGGTGGACCGCGAGTTCAATTTGTCGCACAGTGCCCAGCCGCCTTCGCACAATGTGGTGGTGGCGGGTCAATGGACGCCCGAAGAAGCACAAGGGCTGAGCATCGAAGAGGGCATTGCCAAGACCTTGCGTTTGCGGCTGGGCGATGTGTTGCGCTTTGACATGGCCGGCATCACCCATGAGGCCCGCATCACCTCGGTGCGGCGGGTCGACTGGACGTCCATGCGCGCCAATTTTTTCGTGATGTACCCGCTCAGCCGCATGCCCGAGGTGCCGATGACCTACATCGCGGCCTACCGCGCCCCCAAGGTCAAGGGATTCGACAACGACTTGCTGCAGCGCTTTCCCAATGTGACCAATGTGGACATGGCCAGCTCCCTCAACCAAGTGCAGCGCGTCTTGGGGCAAGTCATTCAGGCCGTGGAATTCTTGTTTCTGTTCACCTTGGCTGCGGGCTTGGTGGTGCTGTTTGCGGCGGTGACGGCCACCCGTGAGGAACGCGCCCGCGACTACGCCATTCTTCGTGCCTTGGGCGCCACGCAGCAGTTGCTGGCGCGCGTGCAGCGCGCAGAACTGATGGGCGTGGGGGCCTTGGCGGGTGGCCTGGCCGCCAGCGTGGCCTTGGGTTTGGGCTGGGGCTTGGCACGCTTCGTCTTTGAATTCCGCTGGACGGGCTCGCTTTGGGCACCGGTGCTGGGCATGCTGGCAGGCGCTTTGCTGGCCTGGGCGGCAGGCTGGTGGGGCTTGCGCGATGTGCTGCGCCGACCCGTGGTACAAACCCTGCGCGAAGCCACACATTGACACACCATGGACACTGAAGACCCCAAGCCTCACGCCACCCCTTTCGACTGGATCGGCGGCGAAGAGCGTGTGCTGGCGCTGACCGAGCGCTTTTACGACTTGATGGACCTGGAGGCCGAGTATGCCGAGTTGCGTTCAGTGCACGGCCCCCACCTTGGGAACGCGCGGCAGAGGCTGTTTTGGTTTTTGTGCGGTTGGCTGGGCGGCCCCCAACACTATGTCGAACGTTTTGGGCATCCGCGCCTGCGCATGCGGCACATGCCGTTTCCCATTGGCATCAAGGAGCGCGACCAATGGCTGGCGTGCATGAACCAGGCCATGCTGGAAACCGGCGTCGACGAAACTTTGCGCACGCGTTTGTTGGAAAGCTTTTTCCAAACCGCCGACTGGATGCGCAATGTCGGGGGTGGCCCAGGCTAAGGTGTCAGGCCTGACCCTTGAGCAGCACCACCAGCGCGCCGGCACCGCCTTCTGCCGGCTTGGCTTGCACGAAAGCCAAGACCTCGTTTTTTTGCACCAGCCATTTTTGGGTTTTGGATTTCAGCACAGGCGTCTTGCCCGGTGAGCCCAAGCCCTTTCCGTGCACCACCCGCACGCAGCGCCAACCCATGCGCATGGCGTCGCGGATGAATTGACCCAGGGCGTCGCGGGCTTCGTCGCTGCGCAGGCCGTGCAGGTCCACCTGGCCCTGAATGGTCCAGTCGCCGCGCCGCAGCTTGCGGGTGACATCGTGGCCAATGCCGGGGCGGCGAAAGCTCATTTGGTCGTCCACATCGAGCAGGGTGGAGACGTCGAACTCGTCGCTGAGGCTTTCGCGCAGCGCGGCCTGGTCGTCCAGCGCTTGCTGAAACGCCGTGGGGCTGGGGCGCGTGACCTGCAGCTCAACCCGCGGCGCATGGTTGAGCGGCTGCACGGCACCGATGGCCCTTTCAAAAAGCTTTTGCTCGGCCAGGCGAGCTTTTGCAGCGGCCGCAGCGCGTTGTCGCTCAGCTTCTTCGCGCGCTTGCTTATCCGCCAGGGCTTGGCGCATGGCCGCCAGCTCTTGCAAGGATTTGGCTTTCAAAAGTAACCTTTCTCCAGCATGGACAGGGCTTGGCCGGGTGCCACGATGACGTGGTCCAGCACCCGGATGTCCACCACCAGCAGCGCGTTGCGCAGGGTTTGGGTGAGGGTTTCGTCGGCCTTGGAGGGCAGCACGCTGCCGCTGGGGTGGTTGTGCGCCAACACCACCGCATGGGCACCCTGGTCGAGGGCAGCCTTGACCACCTCGCGTGGGTACACGCTGGTCTGCGTCAAAGTGCCTTGGAACATTTCGCGAAAGCTCAGCATGCGGTGCTGGGCGTCGAGGAACAACACGCCAAACACCTCATGCGGGCAATGGGCCATGTGCATTTGCAGGAACAGCTTGACCGCTTCGGGCGAGGACATCAGGTCGCGCGCTTGCATTTGTTCGGTCATGGCACGGCGCGACAACTCGAGCACCGCAGACAACTCGGCGCGCTTGGCCGGCCCGCCCATGCCTTTGACGCCGCGCAAGTCTTGCGGGGTGGCTTGCAGCAAGCCCGCCAAGCCCTGAAAGCGGGTCAGCAAAGATTGGGCAAGTTGCAGCACGCTGTGGCCTTTGACGCCGGTGCGCAGCAACAAGGCCAGCAGCTCGACATCGGTCAAGGCGGTGGGGCCAAGGGCCGCCATTTTTTCGCGGGGTCGCAAGGCTTGGGGGAGATCTTGAAGCAACATGGCAGTCATGAAAGGGGCAGGGCCTTGCTTAATGCGCCTCGACTGGATGGCGTTGACCAGGGTTTTGTGAAGCTTTCTACAATAGGCCCCAGTTTAGCGAGACCCGAATGAACACATCCGCCACCGCGCCATTGCCCCGTATCCAGGCGGGGTCCTTTCTGACCCTGCATTACCGATTGGCAGGCCCGCAGGGGGACATCATCAACACTTTCGAAGGGCAACCGGCCACCTTGACGCTGGGGGTCAGCGAGTTGTCGCCAGCCATGGAGCAGCGCCTGCTGGGCTTGGAGGAAGGTGCGCGCGTCACCTTTGAATTGCCGGTGGGCGAGGCTTTTGGCGATCGCAACCCGGACATGCAGCAATGGGTCAGCCGTCGTTTGCTCAAAGAGTTTGGCGACCCGGACGAAAACTACCAGGTCGGGGATGTGGTGCAGTTTCCTGCGCCCAACGGCCAAGGGTCTTATGCGGGCGCCGTTCAGCAAGCGCGAGAGGACGCCGTGTTGTTCGACTTCAACCACCCGCTGGCAGGGCAGCCCGTGACCTTTGAAGTCCTGGTGATTGGGGTGCTGTGATGACCGCGCCGCGCGTCCAAGAGGTTTTGCTGGCTGAGCCGCGCGGGTTTTGCGCCGGGGTCGACCGTGCCATCGACATCGTGGAGCGGGCCATCGACAAGTTCGGCGCGCCCATTTATGTGCGCCACGAAATTGTGCACAACACCCATGTGGTCAACCACCTCAAAGAGCGCGGTGCGATCTTCATTGAGGATTTGCAGGACGTACCGCCGGGCGCCACCTTGGTTTTCAGCGCCCATGGCGTTCCCAAATCGGTGGAACACGAGGCGCAGGCCCGCGGCTTTCAAGTGTTTGACGCTACCTGCCCCTTGGTGACCAAGGTGCATGTGGAAGTGGCCAAGCTGCACAAGGAAGGCTACGAATTCATCATGATTGGCCACAAAGGCCATCCCGAAGTGGAAGGCACCATGGGCCAGCTGGACGCCGGCATCCACTTGGTGGAAGACGTGCAGGACGTCGCCAAGGTGAAGTTGGCGCAAACCGAGAAGTTGGCCGTGGTGACCCAGACCACCTTGAGCGTGGACGACGCTGCTGAAATCTTGGCGGCAGTTCAGGCCCGCTTCCCACAGGTTCGCTCGCCCAAACAGCAGGACATTTGTTATGCCACGCAAAACCGGCAGGACGCCGTCAAATTGCTCAGCAAACAAGTGGACGTGGTGATCGTGGTCGGCAGCCCCACCAGTTCCAACAGCAACCGCTTGCGTGACGTGGCCGAAAAGCATGGTGTGCCCAGCTACATGGTCGACCATGCCTCTGAATTGCAAGACGCGTGGCTGCAAGGGCGGCCGCGCGTCGGGGTGACAGCCGGCGCCTCGGCTCCCGATGTGTTGGTGCGCGAAGTGATCGAGCGGCTTCGCGCACTGGGGGCCGTGTCGGTGCGCAGCCTGGAGGGCGTGCAAGAGCATGTGAAATTTCCCCTGCCCAAGGGCCTGAAACTGGACTGAACGCAAGCTCGCCGCATACCTACAATAGCGGCATGTTAGACATCAACCAGCTCCGCCGCGACCTCGGGTCGGTCACCGCCCGCCTGGAAGCCCGCAAGAACCCGCAACCCTACCTTCGTGTCGAGGCTTTCCAAAGCCTGGAAAACGAACGCAAAACCCTGCAAACCCACACCGAGACGCTGCAGTCTCGCCGCAATGCCTTGTCCAAGCAAATTGGCCAGCTCAAGGCCAAAGGCGAGAGCGCCGACGGGGTGATGGCCGAAGTGGCCCAGATCAAGACCGACCTCGAGGCCTCTGCAGCACGCCTTGAGGCCTTGCAGGCTGAGCTGCAAACCCTGTTGCTGGCCGTGCCCAACTTGCCCCATGAAAGCGTGCCCACCGGGGCTGACGAGCATGGCAATGTGGAGTTGCGCCGTTGGAGCCCTTCTGGGACCGAGCCCCAAGCCCTGGCCTTCACGCCGCGCGACCATGTGGACTTGGGCACGCCCTTGGGGCTGGATTTCGACACCGGCGTCAAGCTCTCTGGCTCGCGCTTCACGGTGATGAAGGGCGGCATCGCCCGCTTGCACCGTGCCTTGGCGCAGTTCATGCTGGATGTGCAAACCCAGGAACACGGTTACACCGAGTGCTATGTGCCCTACATCGTCAATGCGGACAGCTTGCGCGGCACGGGCCAGTTGCCCAAGTTTGAAGAAGACCTGTTCGCCGCCAAAAAAGGCGGGCAAGACGGCGAGTTGACGCAAGAGCAATCCGCGCTGTATTTGATTCCCACCAGCGAAGTGCCGTTGACCAATTTCGTGCGTGACACGGTGGTGGCTGAAAGCGAGCTTCCCATCAAAGTGACGGCGCACACACCGTGCTTTCGCTCCGAAGCCGGCAGCCATGGCCGCGATACGCGCGGCATGATCCGTCAGCACCAGTTCGACAAAGTCGAGATGGTGCAGATTGTTCACCCCGAGAAAAGCTACCAAGCCCTGGACGAAATGACCCAGCACGCCGAAGCCGTTCTGCAAAAGCTCGGCTTGCCTTACCGCGTCATGCTCTTGTGCACTGGCGACATGGGCTTTGGCGCGGCGCGCACCCATGACCTGGAAGTCTGGCTGCCTGCGCAGAACACTTACCGCGAGATCAGCTCGGTTTCCAATTGCGAAGCCTTTCAGTCACGCCGCTTGCAAGCGCGTTTTAAAACTGCGCAAGGTAAAAACGAGTTGGTGCACACCTTGAATGGCTCGGGCCTTGCTGTGGGGCGCACCCTGGTGGCTGTCCTGGAGAACTACCAGCAAGCTGACGGCAGTGTTCGCATTCCAGAAGCTTTGCGACCCTACATGGGTGGGTTGGAATTTCTGCAAGCGTCTACTTGAGGCACAACTTCATGCGCGAACTTCACTTAGCTGTTCTTTCGTTGGGCTTGCTGCTCTCTGCCTGTGCCTCCAAGCCCTTAGAGGGAGAACTCAAAAGTGACATGCCCCGTCCGAGCCTGGAAATTTTGGGGCAAACCCAACTGCCTGCGGGAGCCAAGATTGATCATGAAAAATCGCTGATCATGGGCGCCGGTGACCAATGGGTTGGGCGGGTCAGCCTCGATGTCGGCCGAGATGCCAGCGCGGCTTACAAGTTTTTCCTTGAAACCTACCCCCTGCAAGGGTGGGCATTGGTGACAGCGGTGCGCGGGCAAACCAGCCTGCTGGTCTTTACCAAGCAAGAACGCAATGCCACAGTGGAATTTCAAGAGGGAAGTTTGTTGGGGGGTGGCCGTGTCACCTTGACGGTGTCCCCCAGAAATGCCACAGTGAGCGCGCCTCGCAGGCCCTGAGGCCTGACAGCCTGCTAGAATAGAAGATTAGACACGCGGAGAGATGGCAGAGTGGTCGATTGTACCTGACTCGAAATCAGGCGTACGGTTTTCCCGTACCGAGGGTTCGAATCCCTCTCTCTCCGCCAAAACAAGACCTGCCAACTCGCTCAGTCGGGTAGTCAGGCGCTCAGAGCCCCGCACCACGCGGGGCTTTTTGCTATGTGCTCCTGACTGGCCCCAGGTCACCCACCCCCGAAATCCGTCTCAAACTCCGTTTTGTCTCAGAACCTCCTGACTTTTTCACCGTGGTACGGCAGGAGGGGGTTTGCGGAAAATCGGGGTTTTGGTGCCGTACTGATTAGCGTGATAGTCGGCGAAGTGTGTTGTCGCGGATCAGACCTTGAAAATGATCTTTTGCCCAGAGGACAACGTCTGGGTCGGTTAATTTGACGCCAAGTTCAAGGTTGCGGCTAAAGGCATCCTCAGTAAGGTTTGCGCTTGAAATAAGCACAACATTGTCAATCGCAGCTAGCTTTGCGTGGAGCTTGCCTGGTCTGCCAGCTTGATTCCGTTCGCGATTTTCAACGGGCCAGTAGTAAACCTCTGCTGTGTCGATCAGTGCGGTGGGAAAGGCCCTAAGCGCGTCAAAGCTGAGTTGTCCCTCAGACGCCTCGGCGAACTCCAATACCAGCCTAATTTTTACACCCCGTTGTGCGGCCTTCAGCAATGTGTCTGCCAGCCGTTCAACTTTGACCGCGGCAAAGGTCACCAAAAGGATCTCGTGATTGGCTGAGGCAATAAGGTCATACAGCGCCTGATCGATACGCCGCGCTGCTAGGTGTCCTGATGGGGGAGGACCCGACCAAAGCATCTCAATCTGTCTAGTGTCCAAGTAATTTGAATGAATTTCTGACGACACTTGAAGACCGTAGCCCAGAGCCTCCCAAGACATAGATCCTTCAGCAAGGTCAAGTATCTGTTGGAGCAGATGCGCCAAATCAGAGTTGGAAGTCGCAGGCAGCCGCTTTTTAAGGAAATCAGCAGTTGCAGTTGCTGGGGCAGAGCGAAGCTCTGACCATACCTCCTGAAGCCAAGCAGCTGGTGCCCGTACTGCAAGGACACTGATTTGATTAGTGAGGTCAGTTGGCATGTATCAGTCAAAGAACGCTGTTCCTGTACTTGTGAAGGTATTCACCAGTACAGATCTATCCAAGTAACGGTTACCGCGCTCACAGGAAGTCTCAGGCGCGAACTGGCATGCATGACAACAGGCCCCCTGAATTGTTCTACCCAGGGTGTCCGGTCTGTGTTCAGCACAGAGTGGATCAGACGCACACAAGCGCATGCTCTCCAGTGCTTGCTCCATATGTCGACCGAGGGTTACGGGATCTCCCAACTCCACCAATCCACCCAATGTGCCTTCACTGTCTGGTGCTGCTGTGTAGAGCAGGACCCCTGCCATGGGACCACCGACATCACCAGGCTGTCTTGAGTACAGACGCTCGCGCACACTGGCTGCTGTGTAGCCGCAATCCAGCACGATTTGCCTCATCAGCGCATGAGCAAGTGAGTGCAGAAGCACAAGTCGAACACCAGGGAAATGTTCTTCAGGTGGGTCCAGTTTTCTGAGCGTTCGCCAGGCCTTGTGAGACTCCAAAAATTCCTGCTGGAGCTTTTGCACTTCGGGCTTGTCCTGCCAAGCCAACAAAGCCTCTTCACGGACCCGAATAAAGATACCTTCTCCGCGGACTTCAGAGGCTGGAAGCCACTTAGGACTTTCCCGGCTCAGCTTGGTCAGTCTGGCTTCACCCAAGGCAGTGGCTTCTGAAAAATCCGCGTTGGACTCAATGCGGGTAAAGCCCATCAAAGCACGGACTTCACGTATGCGCTCCACCAACACCGTGTCCTCAAGCAATGACTCAAACCCCTTGGGTGGGGCCACCTTCTTCAACTTGAAATCACGGTTCTCTGCGGCACTTCCTGGGTTGGAAAACACCTGCCACTCGGGCAGTTTCAGATCCTCTGGCGGTGCGTCACCCTTTTGAGTTCCGGCACGCTTTTGCTCAATGGCCGCCCAGATGTCGTCGTCACCGTACGCAGCAAACAAGGGTATGAGCGACTGGAACTTCTGACTCCGCTTGCGCAGCAGTCGTAATTCATCAAGGTCCTCGGTGTCTTTCAGTTCAGCCCACTGCTCCTCCACCATCTTGCCCAACTTATCCACCGACCTGGGAATCGACAAGGCAGAAAGTGCCGTCGGAAACCAACTGTTCGATGCCCCGAGCAAAATCGTCTTCGCCGGCTCTGGGCAGCTCGGTTCCAACAAACGTAAGTGCGGATGGTGCCCTCGGCATTTGAAAGGCGTACTGCTGTCAAAGGCATCTGCCATCCGCCGGGTTGATCCACAACTGTGACACTGAACCACGATGTCAGACGCGTCACCGGACGCTCCGTACTCGCGCACTGACAACTGCGCTCCTTGGCAGGGCACGTTGCCCTTGTGCACGAATTCCAACCAAGGGAAATCAGTCAGGTGGCCTTCACGGCAGGCTATCAAGAAACGAACCGACAGCGCTGCGGGTGGTTTACCACCCAGGCTCTTTAAGCAGCCCTGGTGCACATATTGGGTGCGGTCAGGTCGATACGGGTCTTGTGAAAGCTTGAACACACCGGACTCCACAGTGGCCAGCGTGTCGCACAGAGAGCAACGCTGCCATCTAGGAAACGGAGCAACTGGCGCACCAACTGCCGGGGCGGCAGGATCCCTGTCCATACCATCCAGCTTCATCGGTGGCAGGTACAGCTTGGTCAATTGAGCCCCCAGCTTCTTCTGGATGGCTGCGACCAAACGGTCCTCTTCAATTTCCTTGCAGTAACGCGTGTCCCAGTCGTCCAGCCCCATGACCAAGGCTGACATGTTGGGCAAGTCCACCAGCGAACCCACCCCGAAGGTGAAGATCAACTGGCTCGGCCGGATTTCTCCCAGTTCATTCATGTTGTTTCTCTCAATCCGCCCGCAGGCCTGTTGTGCGTTGATCCAGCACCAAATCGACAGTGCCCTCCACATCGCGCAGGGAATTCAAGCAAGTGAACATCTGCCAATCGTTTTCTCCTGCCTGCTCCAGCAGACCCACAGTGGCGCCACCTTCTGACTTGTAGCCGAGCTTGTGATCCTTCTGGTTGTGGACGCGCTGCAACCACTCATCTCGTCTGCGGTCCAACATGTCCCTGATGCGCACCCCCACTGTGGCGTCATGGGTGGCGTTCACTCCGCGTTCGCTCAGCATGTCAAATACCGCTGCCCAAACTGGATCGGTGTCTTGCACCTCTCCTGCCATTAGGTTGGCGTTCAGGTGGTCATCCATCAAACGCATCAGCCCCACCATCACACCGGTGAGGCCGCGGTCCAAAGCCCTAGCCGAGAACGGCGTGACCGACAGCGCCTCTACATGCTTGTAGAACGTCTCGTGGTAATGCTCGAAACGCTCATAGTGCGACAAGTCCCGCGGGCGGGCCCAGTTGAATACCGTGCTCACCAAACCAGGGCCGCTGGCTGAACGCCCAACGCGACTGGTTGCCTGGATGTATTCGGAGGTGTTCTTGGGTTGACCAGCCACCACCATCAAGCCCAGACGTTCAATGTCCACCCCCACTGAAATCATGTTGGTTGCCAGGATCACGTCATAGGGAACCGCAGAACTCACCTTGGTGCCCGCTTTGCGCTCTGCTGCCCGTTGCGCCTCCAGCGACTTGTCAAACATCGCCTCCAGCCGCTCAAGGATCTTCGGAATGTCGGTACCTGACTTGCGGGATGTCAGTTCCTCCAAAGCCCGCACCCGACGTTTGGCCAAGCCACGTTGATCCGCATCCCGCAAGCGGGCCTTGATGTCGTCTTCCACCAAGCGCCGAGTGCCTGCCAGTTCCCGAATGGAGTTGAAGTAGCCCGTCAAGGTCATGTACGGGTCTGCCAAGCGGTCGTACTTCTCGTACAGCACCTGCGCGGCGGCCATGTGCGCCACATAGGTGCGGATCATGGCTACCGGATACCGGCGCCCAAATGCACTAATACCCAGGTAGCGGCGACCGGGGTAATCGGGCCCAGTCGGGCGCTGAATGGCAAAGAAGCTGTCGCGAATGCTGGTGCCCTGTGGTGGAAACACCTCAAGCTTGCGCACGAACAGCTTTTGTACCTGGTCTGGCGCACGACGAATCGTCGCGGTCGATGCCACCACTTTGGGGCGCACCTTTTTGCCGTCCACGGTCCATGAGCAGAGTTCATCTACAGCGGCCTCGTACAAACCCACCATCGAACCCAAAGGCCCACTGATAAGGTGCAACTCGTCCTGGATGATCAAGTCCGGCGGACGCAAGAAGTTGTGCGGACGGTTCTTAACCGATGGCAAACCATTGCGGGCGGGGTGATGCTGCCCATCATCGACTTCAGGCGACAGGAAACCATGCCGGTCACAGACCTCCGTGACCTTACCAAACAGCATCTGGGTCAAGCCGTTCCAGGGCATCTGGGCAAACTTGTCGACGGTGGCAATGAGCAGCGAGGGTGGACGACGGTAAATCTCTTCGTCCACCACCATCACCGGCAGGCCTGCACGCGGAGCACGCGCCTCGGTGAACTCACAACGGCCCAGGTCATCGCCACAGTACGTCACGCAGCGACCGATGTCGCTGGGAGCCTCGTATACCTTAAGGTGTTTTTCCTTGATCTCACAGCCACACCAGGGACATGAAGTGATCTGCAACGGGCTACCGTTTGCAGAGGGTGCCCCACCTAAATTGCGTTGCCGCAGCGCATTGGCTGCGCCGGACAGGGAGTTAGGGGTCGTCTTGCCCCCCACCCACAGGCCCAGACGGAACGGTGTCTCTCCCCACTTGGCCACATCGATGCGCCGGATGGATTCACACGCGCAGATCAATGCGGCAGCCCGTTGAAACTGCTGCAGCGTTAGCAGTCGAAGCGTGTAGCGCATCAACACTGCTACACCATGATCGCCGCGGCGGCCTTCCAACACACCTTGCAAGCGGCGCAGGGCCAAGGTATAGGCGGTCAGACCCAAATACGCTTCGGTCTTACCACCACCGGTGGCAAACCACAGCAGATCCGCGACGGCCTCCGTCTCGTGACTGCGGTCGTGGTGGTGCAAGTCGCTCAAACTGGGCAGGTTGAGCAGCACAAAAGCCAGCTGGAACAAACGCCAGCTTCGGTTCCTGGGGTCTTGGTCCAGGTCAGCAAAGCCTTGGTCAATCTCCCGCTCTTTCTTGCGAACCTTACGAGCGAAAGTGGAGTGAATGCGCTGTTGCCACATGGCCCGGTTGGCAAACCGAAACGCCTCCTCGGCCATTGGGTTCTGGTCAATTAGGTCAATGCCTGCTTTGATGCGCTGCAGTGCCCGGGTACAGCGCTGCACTGCCAGCTGGGCCGCATCCTCATGGCCTGCGAGGCGCTCCGCGGGCAACGTCAGCTTGGCAGCCTCCATCTTGATCCAGACACGGTAGGCCGTCTCGATATGGCGCAGGCTGGCAATCAGGCCCGGCTTGGGCAATTCGGCCAGCTCCTTCATGTCCATCACCACACCGTTCAGGTTCTCGTCGTCATCCGCGGAACGGGGCGTCTGCTGGGGCACCTCAAACTGGGGGACCCACTCGGTCTCTACCTGTGTGGCTCGCTCTGCAAAGGGTTCGGGCAAGGTGGCATGGATGGATATGCCATGCCCCACCGCAAACTCGCGCTGGTGCCGGTACAGCATCTCCAGGGTTTCGGTCTCTTCCCTGGTCAGGGGGTCCATCTTGGACAAGTCAGCTTTGGCACTCTTGCGCTGCACAAAAATGGGCTCACCGTCTACGCCATGAACACGCAGCTTGGGCTGAAACAGCCAGACCTCGTCCCTGGGTTCACCAGCACGGGTGCGTTCAGCTTGCTGGTTGACCAGGAACAAGGTGACCACCCAACCATCCGCGGTCAGACGCATGCGGCCCTGAAGCTGCACCAAAGGATGGTCGATATGCAGCTCCTTGGGTTTCAGCATGCCGTCCTTCAAGTCCAGCACCAACGGTGGCGTCACCACCGGGAACCGCTTCCACACGTTAGCGGGGTTACCGTCGCGGTTCACCTGTGTGGTGCTTTTCATGCGCAGGTACTGGCCCCATTCGGCTTCCATCACCAGCTGCTGCGTTTCAGCCGCCACCACAAAACTCAAGCCCATGGACGAAGGGAAGTAAGTCCCGCCCGCTGGTACGCCTGACTCTACGGCACCTTCTTCCCCATCATCTCCGCTGCTAGCACCAAGTTCGTCCTGTTTATTGGGGTCTACCGCGGTGTCTTTGGGAGCCAGCATGCCCACAAGGTAGCGCTGATAAGCGTGGTCTTCAAACTGGTTCAGCTCTTCATCAGGACCGCCAGCAGGGCCAAGCAGGTCGCGGATGACCATCTCCATGAGTTCGTCACGAATGTTGCTGGGGGTTTTGGTGGTAAGTGCAGGCGGGTTAAGGGTACCAACGGATATGGATGTGGACATTTGTTACTCCGGATCAGAAACCCATAGTCGCCTGGCCGTCATCGACTTTCTTCTTGCGGCCGCGTTTTGTGAGTGATGTGGATGCCTGGGTCACCGCTGCGACTTCCTCTGCATGTCGCTGATGGTTTAGGGCCAGCAGACGACCAAGCACTTCGCGACGGGCGGCTTCGGAAATGGTAAAGCGGCTGCCCTGTTGTGTTTGATGGAATCCATGACACAGGTCAATGTCGGTGAATTCGTAAGAATTAATAACCTCGTGGTCAATCAATTTGTGCAATTCCCTGAGCTGCTTTATACCCTCCCTATTTTCACTTTCATCGTGGAACATGTTGTAGCAACCGGTAAGCGTAACGCCGTATTCTTGGCAGCAACTTTCCCTTGTTTCATAATATCTCCACGCAATCTCAGATAAAGATTCATTGAGTGAGTTCATCGGAAAGGTTGCGGCGCAACGCTTAGGTGAGTAATTAAGGCTGTCGCCTCTTCTCATGCCGTATTTCCACGCCCAGGCTATATGGATTGACGACTGCAACATCACGAACAGCCCAACATTATCAGAAGGGAAGGCCACAACCTTATGAGATACGAGGCCATTTGCGTTTTTCAAAATATCAAAGATAAGATGTCGCGCAGAGGTTTCTGCGCACGCAATCGTATATTTTGTGGATTTTTGGATTTGTCTAAGTTCACGAGCGGGCGCCGAATGCTGAAATGAATGCAGCGCTTCATTATTAAATTCAGGCTGCCTTAGGAGAAGGGCCGTTTCTTCATTTAATTTGTCGGGATCATAAACAACATCGCAAATATCAAATCGTCTTCTCCTGTATAAATCATCGCCACCCATTATCGGAGAAACAATTGAAGCAATAGTTTGATCAGTAATAGTGGCTGCTGAAAATGGCGCGTTCTTAGTGGAAACTTTTACTCCTAAGAAAGCTCTTGCACTTGACTCGATAGGCAGTGGATCAAGCTCGTGCTGACCAGCGTCAAGTGACGAAGTAATGCATTCACATTCAGAATTATCAAGAATGCATACGCCACCATATTCGGCATTAGCAAGAAGCACATATATCGCCGACACAGAAGCTACGCCTGGCCAAGGGAATGGTCTACGTGCATGAAAAATAGAGTAAACAGATGGTACGAGTATCCCCAAGGAAGATGCCTTGGTTTCACCATGTAGCAATGCTGCTGTTGAGAGAAACCCAGCAAATCCGCTGCGCGATAGTAAAAGCGGCATTCGCCTAAAGAACATCCCCACTAAGTCAGCTTTTCCATGCCAACCCGCAAATTGTGAATGCAGCAGCGATGTGTAATCAGCACCCAGTTCAGTAGAGGCTATGGTTCCACCGAGGAATGGTGGATTACCGATGAAAGCGTCGAATCCACCTTGCCCCATGATTTCCGGAAAAGTCAGTGGCCAATGCATACAACAATGAGAGCCAAGCTGACTAGAGGCAAATCGAGCAAGCTCAACATGACCTCTGGCCCAGTAGTCCATCATTTGATCCGCAGCAACTTGTCGTGCAGATTCGTAGGCAGCGCCGCCAAGACGGCGCATTTCAAGGCCGACCAAAATGTCGCTGGCCGCTCTAAGTTTGGCTATTGACTCTTCAGCCTCGGCATACAGCGTTGCCTTCTCAGCAATCTGCTCTGGCGTATTCGAAGGCATGGCCTCCAGCATTTCGCGCTTCTTTTTCGCAGCGTCGATATGTTGGAGGAGGTTGAGCGTAGAAAATGCCTGCTGCTTGCCTCCACCAGGGCGAAGGCTGAAGTTTTGCAGCTGCTCCATTGAGGTGATGCCTAGCAGCGAATCGCCATACTTAAAAGCGTGGTCGAGGAAGGTAAAGGGTCGGTTCTTATCCACCGTGATCAGCCACATGGACAGCTTGGCCATCTCCACCGCCATGGGGTTGATGTCCACGCCGTAAAGGCAGCGGTCAGCCACCACGCGGCGGGCGATGGCAATTCGTTCCGCGGCCTCGGCAGGCACCAGGCGCTCGCTGGGCGATCCTTCGGAGAACTTGCCGTCCGGCGTGATCAGTACCTGGCCGGGGTGGGTCTTTTCTTCGTTCTCCCAGGCTTCCACCAGACGTTCCGCCAGATAGCGGCACGCTTGCACCAGGAAGGCACCAGAGCCCATGGCCATGTCGCAGACCTTGAGCGCCAGGATCTCTTTGGGGGACTTGAGCTTCCATTCCCCCTTTGGCAGCCCCTCTGCAGGACCCACATAAACCAAGGGCTCGAGGGTGTGGCGAACAATCGGCTCGGTGAGTGAGGGCGGGGTGTAGTGCGTACCTGTGCTGCGGCGGGTGGTGCCCGTGGTCACAAACACGCTGCCAGGCAACACTACCCACGGGCGCTCGAACGAGTCCTCCCGGATGAGACCTGCAAACGGGCGCAGGCGGGCCAGCAAGGCTTCGTCCTGGCGGCAGGCCACCATCAGCTTGTGTTCGTCCAGAACGCCGGTGTTGTTCAGTTCTCTGCGCAGGGCTGGCAATGAGCGGCCCGTTTCTTCTTTCAGGTGATCTAGAAGCGCATCCTCACCCTTGGCCAGCAGTTGCTCCAGGGTGGGCAGCGGAATCTCAGGCTCTTTGATTCGGGTGCCGCGGATGCCCAGCACCACCTCGGCGGCTCGTTGGGCGGTATGGTCCAACAGACCTTCGTACACGTGGCCAATCTGTTCCACCCCCAGGGCGCGGAAGGAGACCCGACGGGTTTCGGCAGCCCCCCCGGTCTTTGTACGCAGGCGCTGCAGTGAGTTGAGCAGGTGCAGCACGACTCGGTTATTCACCGGCAAAGGGTCTGCCGACTGACTGCGCCAGGTGGAGCCCGCGGCGCGACCTTCCAGGAAGGGATAGCGGTCGGGGTCAAACAACGAGCCGCCATAGGCTTGCATCAACAAGTCCTGGTGCTTAATACCGCCATGCACGGCACGGAAGGTGGCAAGCAGGCGGGTCCAGGCGTCGTAACGACGCTCCAAAACCTCTTCACCATATTGGTCGGCCACTTCCTGCAGTTGTTCATGCAGGGTAGAGACGGCGTAGTTGTCGTCATACAAGGGCTTGCCCAGGTGGAGCAACCCACGCTCTTCCGCGGAGAACAAGAAGACCAACCGCATCATGATGGTCAGCGCAGCGTCGTACACCATCGTGGGCGGTACGCCTTTAAGGGCAACGCCTTGGCTTTCCTGGTGAATGGCATCAAACGACTGCACCAGCACTTCCACCGCCTCACGCACCTGGTAGCCCAGCTGGTCGGTGACTTCCTGTTGGTCGGTGGCACTTTCTTTCAAGAGGGACAGCAAGGTGCTGTCGGCCGCCACGCCAAAGAAACGTCGAACACCGAGCAGAGACTGGAAGGCACGCAGGGTAATGGGTTCGTCCAGCCAAAGGGCGCCGTACCAGGACGCATACCCAGTGGTCTCACCTCTGGGGGCGTAGACCAGCATCCATTGCTCACCATTTGTGACCAGCCCCAGGGGTACGTTGGTGCCATGCAGCAGCTCCATCATCCGCGTGGCCGGGGTGGCTTTCCAGTGCTTGCCCAGCACCGGTTTATCCAGGTGCTGTGCTGCGGGGTAACTGCTGATCAGAAGTTGGGCCTGTCCAACTGCGTCGGTCCCTGCCGGGCCGATCAAGGCAAAGTCAGGGCGAAGGGTTTCGCCTTGCTCTGCCATGTTCGCTTCCAAGCCAGCGGGAAGGGCTTGGCCTTCTGAAATCTGGCTAGCGGGGTAACCCAACAATGCTCCGAGCACATGCAGAACCCAGGCGCGTTGTTTGCCTGGTGCTGCCGGGTTGTCTTGCCAGTCTTCGTAGGCTGCCCTAAGTTGTTTGGCTTGGGCCGGGTCGCGGGCTTCAAGTCCTTGCGGGAAGGTGCGCAGCAACACCGGCAGTGAGACAAAGGGGCCGGAAACCTCAACCAGTGAAAGCCAGTCTGCGTGGTGGCGAGCGGTGCTCATGCTTGTCCTCCTGCCACTTGCATCACAGCCCGCCGCGGTATCAACCACGTGACGGCCACCGGGAACAGACGTGCCGTGGGGGTCGCAAAGCGTGACCGTATATGTGCCGCCTCTCGCTGGATTTCTTCAGGTATCTCGTTCAGGCGGCGCCGAAGAGCGGACAGGTCCCGTTCGCGCTGTTGTTTACCGGGTTCGTCACCCCCCAGGTCCAGCAACATCTGGGGGCCGTCTTTGCGCTCCAGCTCGGACTGGATGGCGCGTTGTAGTTCGGTCATCACGGAGGTGAGCTTGTTCACTTCTTTCTCGGCCAACTCTTCCAAGTGTTTCTCAAGGTTCTTGGTGCGTTCCACCTTGCGGGCTTCAAGGGCGTTGATGAGCGACTCCTGGTACTTAGGCCACAAGGCCTGGAAACGCGCTTGAATAGCATCAGTCACTGGTTGCTCAGTGGTTGCTGCTAAAGCAGCTTTGGCTTCGCTGACATTCAACCGCTGGAAGCGACCCTCAATCAGTGCTCCCCCGGCCGTAATGACCTCTTCGTGCAAACGGTGGTTATCACCCCCCAGGACCACAATGCGGCCATGGGCGATCACCACGGGGTTGCTCAACGCGGAGTCGTCCACGACGCAAGCAGTCACCCTGGACAGGTGTTTGGACCGACTGCCAAGGGACCAGATTTCGGCCCTTAGTAAGCGCAGACACATTTGCACAAGTCGGTGATTGAGGTGGGCCAACACCACATCATCACGGCCTGCTGCCAGCGCTGGATCAAACACGATGGGACGCAGCTTCTTGGTGTGGGGATGAGCCAGCCCGTCGGCACATTGCGCCCAGCTATTCGACAACGCAGGCACGCGAAAAACCGGGCAGGTCTTCCTCAAACCTGTGGGATCGGGCCAAATGCCAGGAACCTCAATCGGAATCAAGGCAGGCTGCTCAGCCAGCTCCAAGCCCACCCGAACGACGTTCTCCACATGGTCCGGGGTGAGGTTGAGTTCCTGCTGGGTTTCGTGCAGTTGGGCTGCAAGCTTTTCCAGTTGCTCGCGCAGCTTGCGTTCAAACTTCAGCATGCGGCGAACAGGCTCTGCATCCTGCTCCGCACGGGTTGTGTCGAGTTGAGCCCTGCGGCCCAGCATGGCCTCTTCCACCTGGTTGGCAATGACCGGGCCCACTTTGCCCAGGTCTTCCCGGATGGTCTCGACCTTGAGAGCGGCACGCATCAGGAATTCCAAGTCAGCATCCAGGTCACCCACCTTGCCGGAGGTTTTGGCTGAGTCAAACCCTCGTCCGACAAAGTGAAAGATCGACACCTCATCAGCCTTTTGGCCATGTCGGTCCACCCGGCCGTTACGCTGCTCCATGCGATTGGGGTTCCAGGGAATTTCAATGTGAATCAACTTGGAGCAGTGGTTCTGCAGGTTCAGGCCTTCTGAGGCCGCGTCAGTGGCCAGCAGAATGCGAACCTTGGATTCCCCAGGATGGGCCTGGAAAGCGGCTTTGATGGGCTCCCGCAGATCGTTGGGCATCCCGCCGTAGATCATTTCCAAGCGGCCCTCTTCGGCAAAGCCTTCGCGAGCCAGCAGGTCGTACAGCCACTTTTGGGTGGCGCGGTACTCAGTGAAAAGGATGACTCGTTCGTTGTTCCACTGTCCGCCAGGACGCAGGTGGGTTTGGAGCCAGTTGATCAACGTCTGCGCTTTGCAGTCTGCACGCAGTGTGGCCTTGGTGGCGTAGTCGCTCAGTTGTTTGAGCAAACCGCGCTCTTCTCCTGTCAGTGGTGACAGTGCCTGGCTGACCGTACCCACCACCTCCGAGGTCTGGTCTTCGTACTCTTGGTCATCAGCATAGTCATCATCAAAGTCTTCGATGTCACGGTTGATGGCCACTGAGACCTTGCGAGCGCCCACGGTGTTGATGTGCTTTTCCAAGGTGATACCAAACGCAGCTGGTGAGGAGAAGAGCCGTTTTTTGAGCAGCTTCAGCACGAACTCGGCAGCCATGCGCTCTCCATCACTGGCTGCGTTCTTGAGCCGCAGCACAGAGTAGGCCTGCAGGTCATGATGGGCTTGGCGCTCTTCGTTCGTGTACGGAACCTCCAGATGGCGGACCTTGCGCTCTGCGAACCGGCGGCTGCCATCCCAGCGCAGTTTGAGCTCGTCCTTCATGCGGCGAACCATCACTGCATCCAGCTGATTTCGATCGGGCGTGACAGCACGAGCAAATCGCTGGCTGTCCAGCAACTCCAACAGGGCAGCAAAGCTTTCGCGGTACCCGTTGTGAGGGGTCGCAGATAGAAACAGCTTGTGCTCGAAATGCGCAGCCAATGAGCGGATGGCCTGAGTGCGCATTGAATCCGTGGCGTACTTGCCGCGACCGGAAGGAGCCACGTTGTGCGCCTCGTCCACGATCATTAAGTCGTAGGCCCGCGGGAAAGTCGGCTGATCACCAGCAGGCAACGTTTCCCGGAAGGTTCGCAGCTGGCGCTCCCTCTTGAGAAAGTCAACCGACGTGATCAACCTTGGGAAGTGAGTCCAGGGGTTGACGTGGATACCCCGTTTGCGGCGCAGTTGGCTGATGGCCTCGCTGTCGATGATGCGGAAATCCAAGCCAAACTTATCCCTCATTTCTTCTTTCCATTGAACCTGCAAAGAAGATGGGCAGACGATCAGCACAGACCTGACCCGGTGCCGCAGGATCATCTCCTGCACCACCAATCCAGCTTCAATCGTCTTGCCCAGACCCACATCATCGGCAATCAGCAGATTGACCCGAGGCATCTGCAAGGCCCGAACCACCGGATCTAGCTGGTAGTCGTCGACCTCTATGCCGCTACGAAACGGAGACTGCAGGGCTTTGTCGTCTGCCTGGGACACTGCCCCCCATCGAACGGCATCCAGAAACGCCTGGAGATGTTTGGGATGATCGAAGCTGGAGGGTGTGGGCAGTGACGGCTTTTCATAAACCGTGGTGCCTGGCTCCAACTCCCAGATTACCTCGAGTTGCTCACCGAGACCATCGTCTTCTACGGACGACAACTTGATTAAGTGATGGCGTCTCAGAGCGTCGTTACCTATTCCGTGCGCTGCCGGTGATATTTCTGTGACAACAAACGGCCGCTTACGAGCGATAACCAGCTGACCGATTTCAGGGGTTGTTTGCATATTCTTTTCCCTCAGGATTGGCTTTTGCCAGTTTCTGATTGGGAATTCATTGACTGCTCCCGAATCCAACGGTCGATGTCTATCCTCGAGAACCGCCAACTTCCCCCGACCTTGAAGGCTGGGATTTGCTTGGCTCCCGCCAACCGGTAGATTGTTCGCTCGGTGACCTTGAGGTAGTCGGCGACTTCCCCGATGGTCATGATGGCGTTGTCAGCAGCGCTGGATGGCATGGTCTTGGCCAGATTGGTGGTAGAAAACACCAGCATAGTGCAAAATTTTCAATCTGTGGTTGAAAGATTGAAATATTGTGCTGACCGACAGGCTCACCCAGTGAGCCAGGCTATACGATCTTTTTTGGTGCCTTGTGCCGGAGCGGGGTACGTATGCTGTAAACAAGGGAGAGTGCGTGCGCGTTGAAATTGTCATAGGGAACATCGTCCGCCAGCAGGATGTGGACGCGCTGGTGAATTCAGCCAATGCGAATCTGCGCTTCGGGTCTGGTGTTGCTGGTGCCATCCACACGGCTGCAGGACCCGAGCTGGAGCAGTACTGCCGCCGATATTCGCCCATCGCTCTGGGTGATGCGGTAGTAACCCCTGGATTTGACCTTCCGAACGAGTACATCATTCATGCGCGGGCAGCCAGCTACATCAATGACGACCACCCTGAACGCTACCTAGACCTAGCCGTCGCTCAAACGCTTCGCGTTGCCAAGGAAGCAGGCATAAAGACCATGGCAATGCCTGCCATCGGGACAGGTGTTTTCAAGTTCCCGCCTGAACTTGCGGCCGAGATCATCGTCAAGGCCCTGCTAAGTCGTGCCCCCGAATATGCCGATATCACCCTCGTGCGGATCTGCGTCGGTGATGATCGGATGAAAGCAGTGTTTCAGACCGCTTTGGATGCCGCCCTTGAAGCATCCAGCCGGAACTGAGCCAGGAGCTTCTTCTCCTGCTGTTTCCAGTCCATAGGGAACGGCTCAAGTAGGTCCTTCATGGTCAGCCAAGCAGGGTGCGATCCCTCGAGGATCGCCTGAACCACTGTGGGCGACAAGTAAGCCAGCCGCAGGATCCGGCTCACATAGGACGGGTTGATTTTTTCTGCTGCAGCCAAGTCCTCGATGGTGGCGTAGGTCCCGTCGTAAAGCAGGCGCTGCCACCTGAACCCGCGGGCAATCACCTTGATCATGGTGTTGTCGATCGTGGCCTCTCGGCGCACCACACCTCGCGATCCATCCGGCAGGACGATGACCGTTTTGCCGCCCCGCGGTCGAAAGGTCATTGGGATGTGGGTCGTTTCGGGCATTTGCGCGGCCTGACTCATGCAGCCTCCTTGTAGGCGTGTTGGCGGACCGTGTCTCGCAACAGTTTGGTCATGCCCGTGGACTTCCACTTGATGCTGATCCCGTCTTTGCGCACCGTGATCCGTTCGATCAGCGCTTTGGCGATGCATGCCTGCTCAGCCGGAAATAAGTTGTCCCAGACCTGGTCAATCGACTGCAGCGTCTGGATTGCATCGGCTTCGCTGAGGTCTGGTCGAGACAAGGTGACTTCACGGACTGCCGCTGCAAGGATTTCCGGCGCTCTCAACACGCCCCGCAGTTGCTCAACCACAACCCCTTCGATTTCGCCGGCTGGCACACGTCGGATTTCGCAGGACTCTTTGCCGAGCTTAATGGCGTCGGTGTTGATGTAGTAGCGGTACTGCTTTGGACCCTTGCTGGTCCAGCCAGGCGTGAAGGCACGGCCCTCCGGAGAAAAAATCAACCCGCGCAACATGGATGGCGCCTTGGTTTCGCGCATCCCATAGCCGCCCTTGACGTGCTTGTCACCCGCTTTGAGTAGTTCCTGCACCGTATCCCAGACCTCTTGATCAATGATGGCGCTGTGTTCGCCCGGGTACTGCTGCCCCTTGTAGGCGGCCATGCCGATGTAGACAGGGTTCTTGAACACCTTGTAGACGTAGCCTTTGGTGATCAACTTGCCTTGGCGTTCGATTCCCTTACCGGTGGTCCAAGACTTGGATGTGACGCCCCTGGCGCGCATGTCTCTCACAAGCGTGGCCATCGAGGGCATCGCAGCGAACCTCGTGAACATCTCCCGCACGACCTTCGCCTCTTCCGGGTTGGGTATCAGCTTGCGGTCTGAAACGTCATAGCCCAGGGGTGGCATTCCACCCATCCAGATACCGCGCTGGCGTGAGGCAGCAATCTTGTCGCGCACTCGCTCGCCAGCCAGCTCTCGTTCGAACTGGGCAAAGGACAGCAGGATGTTCAACGTCAGCCGGCCCATGGATGTGGTGGTGTTGAACGCTTGCGTCACCGATACGAAGGTGACCTTGTGCTCATCAAAGATCTCGACCAACTTGGCAAAGTCGGCAAGTGAGCGCGACAGCCGGTCGATTTTGTAGACGACGATGATGTCGACCATGCCGCTGCGGACGTCCTCCAGCAGTTTTTTCAGGCCCGGGCGCTCCATGTTGCCGCCGGAGAAGCCCCCGTCGTCGTAGCGCTCCCGCGCCATGAGCCAGCCTTCTGATTTTTGGCTGGCGATGTAGTTTTCACAGGCATCCCGCTGGGCGTCCAGCGAGTTGAAGTTCTGGTCCAGCCCTTCTTCGGTGGACTTGCGCGTGTAGATGGCGCAGATCAGGCGACGTTCTGCCGTCATGCGCTACTCCTTGCCGAGCCCAGTCCGAAAAAGGCCCAACCGTTGCGGTTCGTGCCCGTGATCGCGCGGGCAATGCCCGACAGCGATTTGTAGCGTCGCCCCTGGTAGTCAAAGTAATCGACGCCCACAAGAACCTCAAATGGTGCGCCTTGCCACTCCCGGATCAGGCGTGTGCCGGCGATGGGACGGTTGTCCAGGCGACGTCGCCGGACCTCCTTCTTACCCCCGTCCAACTGTTCACCCAGCAGTTCAAGGCGCTTAGCGGTTTCCCGCTTGAGGCCTCCGTAGGCCAACTCCTGGATGCGGTACGCCAGGCGGGTTTCAAGGAAGCGGCGGTTGAACGGAGGCGCGTCCTGGTGGAAGAGGTCCCGCCACATCTGCTTGAGTTCGGCGGTACTGGCGGTATTTAGGGCGGCCACGCGGGCCACGATGGGTTCAGTCACTGGGGTTCTCCTTGGTAGTCAGGACACCCCGTACTAACGCTCTGTTCGGTCATGAGTGCGGTTCCTCAGGCTGCCATTGACCTGGCTAAGAGGTTCGAAGGTTTCCATCGGGTTCCCAAGCACGATCTTGGCCGTGCTTATCCCTACATCTGTCCCGCGGGGTACTGGACTATCGGGTATGGCCGCCTCTGTGACCCTCAACACCCTCCGATCTCGAAAACTGACGGGGAGGCCTACCTGCTACAAGACCTTGGTATCGCCATGACGGCTGCGCTCAGGTACTGCCCGGTACTGGCAACAGAACCTGAGTCACGCCTAGCTGCAATCGTTGACTTCACCTTCAATCTCGGTGCCGGTCGGTTGCAGACATCAACCCTGCGGCGCCGGATGAACCAGAGGGATTGGCCAGGAGCCGCCTCGGAACTTAGGCGTTGGGTGTACGGTGGGGGAAGGGTGCTCCCTGGATTGGTTGCAAGGAGAGAGGCCGAAGTTGGTCTTCTTCTATATGGTTCGCGGGAGCTGAAAGTTGATCCCAAGTTTTGATGCGATACGAGAGCATATTTCTTCAGATGAGCGCCAGGCGATAACGAACGCGGCCCATCATTTTCAGGTATATCGGCCCGATGCCCTCGCTGCGCCAGCGCTCGATCGTGCTCTCGGCGACTTGCCAGCGTTCGGCCAGTTGGGTCTGGGTCAGATAGGTATTTTCGGTCATGACGACTCCTTGGTTGATGCTGCGAGATTGCAGCAAGGCAGGATTCGTCAAATCGCCAGGGGGCTACCGTGTATCGTCACCCTGAGGGCGGTCCTTCAAGTGCCGATGATGCCGCCGTCTTTCTTGCGAATGATGACGGTTGTGCTTTAGCGCCACTCCTGAGATCCGCAGGAAATGATCGATCGCGGATGCGACGATGCGATGACGTATCGGTTGATTAATTGCCGAGGTCGCTAACCATTCCGATTTTTCGCAGTTCGCTTTGAAGCGAGAGCTTGTCCAGTTTTTCGAACGGAAGATTCTGGAAGATAGCAATACGACGGTTGAGCATCATGAACGCATTGGAAAAAGCTTTTTGACGCTCTTCCAAAGTGCCTTCAACAGCGGCGGGATCTTCTACACCCCAGTGCGCCGTCATGGGTTGTCCAGGCCAGACCGGGCAAACCTCGCCAGCTGCCTTGTCGCAGACCGTCAGCACAAAGTCCATCGGGGGAGCATCTGCTCGGCCAAACTCATCCCAATTCTTGCTGCGGATGGCGCTCGTATCCATCTTGTTACGCTGCAGGAGGTCAATCGCCAAAGGGTGTACCTGCCCGGATGGCTGGCTTCCAGCGCTGAACGCACGAAACCGACCGCCGCTCATTTGGTTGAGGATGGCCTCGGCCATGATGCTGCGAGCCGAGTTGTGGGTACAGATGAACAGGACGTTGAAGGGACGGCTCATTCGAACTCTCCTCTTTTGTGAGTGGTGGTTGTTTTTTCAGGCCGTTGAGGCGATGGGCTCAGCCCTTTGAACTGGCAAATTCAGGGTGACTAGCCAGCAGATGACGAGCATCGCCGCCGACCCCAGCAGCGCGTAAAGCAAGCCTCCCCACTGATACAGCAGGCCAGAAAGCAGCGTTCCAAAGAACCGACCCAGCGCGTTGGCGGCGTAGTAAAAGCCGACGTCCTCGGCGGCCTTCTCCGATCCGGCATACGCCAGCACCAGGTAGGAGTGCACGGACGAATTGACCGCGAAGGCAAAGCCAAAGAGCCCCAAGCCCCCAACGATGACCCATTCAAGGTGAGGCACCTGCGCCACGACAGCGGCGGCCAGCGCCATCGGCACCACGGCCAGGATGGCAGACCACCAGCGCGCGGCCGGGGGTCCATTTGATTTCAGTGCAGAAAGTGACGGTTCGTGCCTCCCCGCAGAGCGAGGATTGGCGCGGGGTCTGCTCCAGGGGCGAGCGTAAGTGCTTGTCACGCTTTGAGTTTCTGTTGGTCTCCTAATCGGTCGCTGAGAGCCTGTTTGCGTGGTCGATTTCAGCTGCCAGCACTCGTTTTCGCTGCAGCAATTGACGGCAGGATCTGACCGGCGTAACGTTCCAGCGGGAAGCGGAAGACGCCGCGCAGGTTGATCCCCTCCAAGCGCGTCGGTGCAATGCGCCCAGTCAACTCAGGCGGCACGATCTGTCGCCTGTTGGCCCATCGGTCCAGTACGGCCTGCATCTGAGCCGTGTTCCACGCCATCACGATGTTGGCCAACAGGCTCAAGGCGTCGGCCACTGCCTGCATCTCGTCGGTACGCCGAGCCTGGGCCGATCCAACACGACCGGTGTAGATGGCGCGCTTGAGCGCGTTCACCGCCTCGCCCCGGTTCAGAACCCGGCGCAGTTCCCTGCGGAAGCCGGCATTGACGAAGTAGTCCGCCAGGAAGGCGGTCCTGAGCAGCTTGCCCAACTGCACACCGGCGTCGTAGATCGGGTCCCCGCGCGCCGCAGAACCGAACCTGGCCAGCGCCGTCACCGCACTGGCGTGACCTGTCTGCACCGAGGCCGCCAGATGCACCAGCTGGTCCCAATGAGCTTCGATCAGTGTCGTGTCCACGCTGGCCTCACACACGGCGGCGATCTCCACAGGGATTGTCATTCCTCGCGGCACGAACAGGTGGCGTTGCCGCAGTTCGCGCAGCCGCGGGCATAGATCGAAGCCCAGCAGACGCGATAGCGCCATCGCGAAGTCGGTGTAGCCGTGCGTGTCGACAGCCAACTGCGACACCTCCACCCGCTCCTGTCTCACCACCCCTTCGATGGCGGCACCGGCCTGGCGCTCATTGAGCACAATCGGCTGGGCGTGGAAGATTCCCCAACGATCGCGCACGTGGCTGTAAACGCCGATGGAGGCTGTCTGGCGTCGTGGATCCTGGCGTGCCTGCCATACCCGGCGGCTGGTCTCCAGACTCATCATGTCCGAGGAGGCCAGATCGGCTCGGCCCCACGTTGCCGCTACCGCATGGCGCTGCATGAACTCCAGCACCGCCTGGCAGGCCAGGGCCAGCCGCCGCTCATCGCCCGCCCAGCGCATTGCCTGGCGGATGCTGGGAGCCGATAGCTGCGGGATCATGCGGGCGCACTCTGCGGCCGTCAGGCTGGTGCCGTGCGCCAATATGCCGGCGTAGGTCATCAGCAGTTCCTGGCTCGATCTGGGCTCACGCCCGAGCATGATCCAGCTGAAGCGCACCTGAGCGTCCACGGCCAGGATGACCTCTGGCAGTTGCACCTCGCCGATGCGCTGGTCAAGCCGGCTACGCAGTTTGGTGACTTCGGGATCTTCGTCTTCGGCGGCCAGGGGCGCCAAGTGCAACTCGTCGTCCACGCGCAGCAATCCGACGCGAGTGGCAGCCGCCACCGCGTCGATACCTGTGCGAACGCGTGCAAGCAACGGTGTGAGGAAGTCACTGGCCTTGGCCGGCAGCTGCAGCCGGGCGTAGTGGCGCCGGGCTTCGGTCTTCC